>OLVX01000108.1_pt1 | contig 80575 bp, 55 predicted proteins | sample 1673271 | NCBI WGS metagenome assembly OLVX01 (sample SAMEA3178939, study PRJEB25190) | human gut metagenome | biome: human gut; feature: human-associated habitat; material: faeces | place: Austria | collected 2013
GCAGACTCGCTTTACCTTCCGATGGGAGAGACGGAGAAAGGGAAACGCATTGTTGCTACTTTCGACATACAGCCGGGAGACGAGTTGATGATGAAAGTGGCCCTTTCCACTACGAGCGTAGCCGGAGCCAAGAAGAACTTGGAAGCGGAAATTCCTGCCTGGGACTTTGACGGAGTGAGAGACGCTGCGCATAATGAATGGAATAGTTATCTGAGCCGTATCGAAATAGAGGGTACCGATGATGAAAAGACAAACTTCTATACCAGTTTCTATCATGCTTTGATTCAACCGAATGAGATTTCGGATGTCGATGGTATGTATCGTAACGCTGCCGACTCCGTTGTGAAAGCGGGAACGGGGACTTTTTATTCTACGTTCTCTTTGTGGGATACTTATCGTGCCGCTCATCCTTTCTATACATTGATAATTCCCGAACGTGTCGACGGTTTTGTTAATTCGTTGATAGAACAAGGTGAAGTGCAGGGATTCCTGCCTATCTGGGCATTATGGGGAAAGGAGAACTACTGTATGATAGGTAATCATGGGGTTTCTGTGATTGCCGAGGCCTATCGTAAGGGATTCCGTGGCTTTGACGCGGAGCGTGCTTTCAATATTATAAAGAAGACGCAGACTGTTTCACATCCGTTGAAGTCAAACTGGGAAGTATATACGAAATACGGCTATTTCCCGACCGACCTGATAAAAGCCGAATCGGTGTCTTCCACATTAGAGTCGGTATATGACGATTATGCTGCTGCCGACATGGCACGCCGTATGGGAAAAGAAGAAGATGCGGCGTACTTTGCAAAACGTGCCGATTATTATAAGAACCTCTTTGATACTGAAACCCAGTTTATGCGTCCGCGCAAAGCAGATGGAACATGGAAGGCTCCGTTTAATCCGAGTGCTTTGGGACATTCGGAAAGTATAGGGGGAGATTATACGGAGGGAAATGCATGGCAATATACCTGGCACGTGCAACATGACGTCCCGGGATTAATCCGGCTCTTTGGTGGTGAAAAACCTTTCCTGAATAAATTGGATTCTTTGTTTACCGTTACTTTGGAAGGTGAAGGTCTGGCTGATGTAACAGGATTGATCGGACAATATGCTCACGGCAACGAACCGAGTCATCACGTAACTTATTTATATGCATTAGCCGGTCGTCCGGAGCGTACACAAGAGTTAATCCGTGAGATTTTCGATACTCAATACCGAAACAAACCTGACGGACTTTGCGGAAATGACGATTGTGGTCAGATGTCTGCATGGTATATGTTGAGTGCAATGGGATTTTATCCGGTGAATCCGGTGAGTGGCGAGTATGTATTCGGGGCGCCCCAGTTGCCTGAAATGGTATTGCATTTGGCTGGTGGCAAGACTTTTACTATTATCGCAGAGAACCTGTCGAAAGAGCATAAGTATGTGGATAGCATTACTTTGAATGGTGAACCTTATACGAAGAATACTATCTCTCATGAAGATATTGTCAAGGGAGGAACATTGGTTTATAAGATGAAATAATTCTCAAAGTATTCTCACCGTGATGAGAAAAAATTCTCATTATGGTGAGAACTTTTTCTCATAGCGATAAGAATTTATTCTCACTGTGGTGAGAATAATCCCTTTATTTCTTTAGAAAATTTGTAATTTTTCATATAATTGTTTTTTATTGAATAACGATCTCATTAAGTAGAAACCAGCCTTTTTTTTCTTGCTTGTCTTTGATTGCCAGTTTAATTCCCGGCTGTTGGTCTTTTGTTTGGTCGATGATAGCTATAGCCCATTGATAAGTACCTTTCGGAATATCCGTGAAAGTAACCGGATAAGTATAAGAATGCACTGTGTTATGCAACCAGTCCGAAGGTTCTGCGTTGTCGTCTACCCATGTTTGCACTAGATTCCCTTGTAGGTCAAACAATGCAAAAGCCGGTTTATATTTATAATTCCAGTTGGGTATATTGTTAGGTAGATAACCATTTCCTGTATTTTTCCATTCGTGTGAAATGAGGACTGTCGATTTGGCTTTGGCACGGACTGGCAATGATACGCTGCATGGATGTATCCGGTATCCTCCTTGGATAATAAACTTTTCTACCAGGTCATTTGCCCGTTCGGTCCACCCTTTTGTTTCGGGGAGCTCTCTTAAATCCAACGTATTGAAATGTCCTTCAATGGCGTGTTGGAAGGTCTGTTTGTATACATCTCTCCATGTATTCATCCGATAACGTGTATCCGAGGTGAATGGAGTGCAATCATCGGTGGAACATCCCCAGTAACAGGATTCTCCGACAAGAAGTGTCTTTCCATACATATCCGCGACGATCCTCCTTTCTTCATCACTGAACCACATGCTTCCCAATCCGTCTCGTCTCATGCCATATCCTTTTCCGTCAATTGCAATTCGTTTTTCGGTGTCGAAACCGATTTGGCTGCCGAAGGGGAGCGTAAGAAGCACATTTTTGAAGTGAGTGGAATAGAGGGTTGTGAACCAGTCGAACACTTGCTCGAATTTGTTTTGGTCTTGCAGGATCACATGGTGACATTCTCCCCACCAACCAAGACTATATCCGTCTACAAAGTCTACAATATCCGGATTATCATATTCCTTGGCAAAGGCTTCGACAAACTTTTCCAGTTTTTCCTGAAAAATCGGATCATCCGGATAAGGTGTCCAAAGATCACCTTTCAATCCTTTTACGGTATATCCTTTTGCTCCGGCACGGCGTACGTAGTCAGGAGTTCCGGTACGCAGGTTATCCTGTCCGTTGTTGTAAATACGGAAACAGAGTTTCAATCCACGGTCTAAGGCACCCTGTATCAGTTTTTTGTAATTTTCATCATACAGCCAGGCGTATTTGCCTTCTTCCGGTTCCATGTCCGACCACCTCCAACGTACATAAAAGAAAGAAGCGTATTGACGGGCTGCCTCGTCTTGGGCAGCCCAGTAAATATTCGCGTTTTGTACTTCATCATTAGCGTCATCATATACTCCCCAACCCATACAAGGGTTGCGAAGCAATGATACGGTGTCTTCCTGCAACTCTACCTTTTGACAGGCGTGTGAGCAGCTTGTAAGGATCACGGAGATAAGTGCAAATAGATATAAATGTATATGTTTCATGCTTTATCGGTTCATTTATTTAATTGTCATCTCACTGATAAACGTCCATCCATCCTTCTTCTCCTTATCTTTGATACCGATATTGATACCCGGTTGGTTATCTTTGGTCTTGTCGACAATAGCTACCGCCCATTGGTAATTGCCTCTGGAAATACCGTCGAGGGAAACCTCGTAAGTATAGTTTCTCCGTTGGTTAGACAACCATTGCGAAGGTTCGGCATCCTCGTCAATCCATGATTTTACCAGTTTGCCGCTCTCGTCGAACAAGGCAAAGGCCGGTTTGTACTTATAGTTCCAATTCTTCATGTTATTCGGCAAGTAACCATATCCGGTGTTTCTCCATGAGTGGGAGATAGATACGGTTTGGCCTGCTGAGGCTTCATAAGGCATGATTACATAAGTAGGATATACTCTGTATCCGCCGTTCAGAACAAATTTGCGGACAAGTTCCGGTGCCAGTCCCGTCCAGCCCTTTGTTTCGGTAATCGTCCTTAGGTCGAGTGTATTGAAATGATAAGTCTGGGCATGGTCGAAACTCTGATTATATACATCCTTCCATGATTTGAAGGAATATTTTGTGTCATTTTTGAAAGGTTCGTAAGCAGCCGTATATCCTCCCCAGTAAGCACATTCGCCCACCATTAAAACTTTTCCATACATCTCGTTCGCTACTTTCTCGTCATTTTCAGTAAACCACATACTTCCCAGACCGTCTCTGCGCAATCCATACCCTTTTTGGTCGATAGCGATTTCTTTTTCCGTATTGAATCCGATTTCGCTATTATAAGGTAATACCAGAATGATATTCTTGAAGTTCTTGGAATACATCGTTGTAAACCAGTCGAAAGTCTCTTTCTTCTTGTCAGAATTCAGGTACTTGATATGTGAGCCTTCGCCCCACCAGCCTAAAGAGTGCCCGTCGATAAAATCTACGATATCCGGGTTATCATACTCTTTGGCGAATGCTGCGACAAACTTTTCATATTTCTGCTGAAAGATAGGGTCGTCGGCATAAGGAGTCCATAGTTTGGCGTTATTTTGTCCTTCGACTTCATATCCTTGGGCACCTGCGGCACGGACATATTCGGGAGTACCTTGGCGGATGTTGTCCTGTCCGTTGTCATAGATACGGAAACATAACTTCAATCCCCGGTCGAGCGCTCCTTGAATCAGCTTTTTATAGTTCTCGTCGTAGATCCAGGCATATTTTCCTTCCTCCGGTTCCATTTCCGACCAACGCCAGCGTATATAGAAGAAAGATGCATAGTTACGTGCAGCTTCATCTTGTGCAGCCCAATACTCTTCTGCGTTGGCTACATTGCCGACTGCATCGTCATAAAGTCCCCAACCCATGCAGGGATTACGTAGCAGACCACTTCTGTCTTGTTGCAGGTCAATAGCTTTTGAACCTTTGGGTATGCCGTTCTGACCGGATTCCGAATCGGAATCGGAACATCCGGCAAATAGCGTCAGACAACACGCCAGTAATATTTGAAAGTAATATCTTTTCATAATGATTCATGTTTTATTAGTTATTCTGCATAGATATAGCGCATGACGGTTCCTTTAGCCCAGGATACCCATAATGTTTCGCTGTTGTCATGGATTAAAGCTCGCCAGGGATCGTTCCAGGTTGCAGGATCGCCCAAGTCGGCGGCCATAAAGTAGAATTTTTCCTGAGCCAGTTCGATTGCGTTCCTATCCAAGTTCCATGTACCTGCTGAAGTAAAGCTCAGTCCCCATTCATTCAAATGTTCCTGACCGGTAGGATCTTTATAATAATAGACAGGATCTTTAAGAACATTATACCCGCCATTCTTTCCGGCTTCAGAGAATAAATAATTCCATTCCGCTTCGGTCGGTATTCTCCAGCCTTTCGGGATAATCCGGTCGCGAATCACAAAACTGTAATAGGTACCGATTGCTTTGATCCAGTCTTCTCCAAGGGATTCGGGAGCATATCTGTAATATTCGGCTTCGATTTCCGTTCCATCCGGGTATTTGGTAGTATTCAGATTTTGGGCTGTCCACACTTGCGAAGTTCCGTCGGAGAATGTCACGCGGACTACGGGATAAGTGATCGTCTCATCTCCACGTTTGTCAACCAAACGCATCATGTCGTTTGTGTATAATGTGTTGGCGACACGCGAAATAAGTGACTGATCTGCATTGTTACGTACATTCCAATAAATAGTATTGGTCCGGTAACGCTTGATAGACAGTTTTTCGATTGTCTGTTCCATTTCTTCGTGGGTGATCGATATATTTCCTGTTCCTTTGGTCGGCAGTTCTACGAAGTTGTCCATTTCCGGATCTAAAGAAAGAAGTACCGTACACTCTGTATCATTACCGATTCCTGAAGCATCCCATTCAAATTTTATTTTGGTTTGTGTAGCGTCTGCCAACAAAGTGGCTGTCGACATATCTTCAGGAGCAAGCAAGATACTTTTCATTCGTCTGGCTTGTAGCGTACGAACTTCTGATGCGGCGGCAGTCTGGTTATTTTTATCTTTTACAGTCCAGTAAATGAGTCTTTCATTTCCGGATTTAATATCTAACTTGGAAAGTAATTGGTTGATAACCAGTGCTGATATATTGCAATTTTTTCCTGTCCCTGCTTCTACGGTAACTTGTTTCACAAGGTCCTTGGTAGTGCTGAATATCAGTACGGAACCTTGTTCCGAAGCCTTATCCCAAGTAAACTCGTATGAATCTTTACTTTCATCATTTAAGTCCATAGTTGCTCCTTCGGCGGGAGAACTCAGATATATGCCCGACATTGGAATTGTGATGTCGGTCTTATAATCATCTTCGCAACCGGCGAACATTAGTAGTCCGATGATGCTATAAATTAACTTTTTCATGTTTTTTTCTTTTCAGTGATTAATAACCGGGGTTCTGTTTGATTATTCCCTGACCTTCGTCAATAATATCTTGTGGAATAGGGAAGCGGTAACGGTCTTCATCCACAAGCGTTTGTTTACCCATTGATTGAGCCTTCTTCTTGATAGCTTCCACAAATAATCCATAGCGGATCAGGTCTTGGCGGCGGTTTCCTTCGAAATATAACTCCCAACCTCTTTCGTCCAATACAGCTTTCAGAAATTTGTCCACACTGTTCAAATCTTGCAGGCTGTATCCTTTGCCCGGAAGCGAGCGGGTACGCACTTCATTAAGCAAATCAACAGCTTCCTGCGTTACGGCATTCTTGTTGCGTACAATAGCCTCTGCTGTCAAAGTGAGCACATCGGCATACCGGTAGATAATCCAGTCTATTTGTGAATCTTCTCCCGTACAATCCGGATCAAATTCATATTTCAATGGAACTGCTCCTAAATATAATTGAGCGGAAGGATCCGGTCTGTCATTCTTTTCATTATGTACCACTCCGTCTTTACTGGTATATTCGTATGCAATCGTCAGCAAACGTCTGTCTGCCGGATCAAAGGTCTGCATAAAATCCCATGAGATTTTATATCCGTTCCATTTGGTCATTTTATCCAGATAAGAAGTGAAATTATAGTCGTTGGGTAATACATGAGGTTGCCATTTATGTTCCTGGTATCCTTTGGCACATTGGCAAGCCCAGATAATTTCCGGGTTCTTCTCATTTGCCAGCGTGAATATATCTTTGTATTCGGGCACAAGTTCGAAACCATATTCAGGTTTCATCAGTTCGCGTCCCTCTGCTTCCGCCTTGTCCCATTGCTTGGTCAGCATATAGAGTTTTAGCAAAACAGTATGTGCCAATCCGGCTGTAAAACGACCATAGTTCTTATCTCCCTTTTTGTAGTTGGCAGGCAGTACTTTGCTTGCTTCTGTAAGTTCAGTCTCGATATATGTCTGCATTTCTTCCTCGCTGAGTCGGGGGAGAATTTTCTCAGCCATAGGATTCTTGAGTGTTTCCAGGTCGGCAATGGGGATTGGACCGTAGAAATCATAGAGAAGGTATGCCAGCCACCCCCTGCCCATACGAAGTTCGGCGATGTATTGCTGTTTGAGGGCATCGTCCATTTCAATATCGTTCAACCGGTCGATAGTCAGAGTCATTTTACTGATATCGTTTACATAGGCGTAGCTCTCAACAGTCAGCCAGCTACCGGAACCGGATATCTTGAGGGTGTTCCAGTTGGCATAGTTGATGTGGTCCCAACCCCAGTTGCACATTCCGTAATCGCCTGCTTCGTCGCTGACGATTTGTATGCCTGTTGCTATATTGAACAGACCTCCATAGCCACTATTTTTAAAGGTGGCGTATGCGGCAGACGTTGTGATAGCGTCAGCGTCTTCTGCCGTTTTGGGGAAGATACTGGTGTTGATATCACCATAGTTCTCGGAGACGAGTTCACACGAAGCGTTTAGTCCTGCGATGAGGCAGCTTCCGAGAGCAAGATATATAAGTTTTGTAATTCTTTTCATGTTCAATTCTTTTTAGGTTTATTTAGAATGAAATATCTACTCCGATACTAAAACTAGTGACGTTGGGATATGCATTCGTGTTACTGTCCGTTTCCGGATCTTGGCCTTTCCAGTTGGTCCATACACATGGATTGTTGATGTCAGCATACACTCGCAGTCGGTTACAGATACTTTTACTGATTGGCACGGTGTAGCCTAATGTGATATTTCTGATACGCAGGAATGAAATTTTCTGGAGAAACAGATCACCGGTACCATAAGCCGACTCGATGAAGCTGGGGCGTGTACTTGTCTGGTTGTCCGAACTCCAGGCATCCTTGAAAGAGACAGGTACATTCTGTCCCAGTTTGATGCGGTTTCCGTAAGATCCCCAGGCGTCGTAATAACTGTTTGCTCCGGCAATTTTACCTACCTGTCCATACATATATATATTAAGGTCGAAATTCTTATAAGAAAAATTGTTGTTGAAACCGAAAATGAATTTGGGGTCATTGCGTCCGATTAAGACCATATCTTCCTCATTCAGTTTATCATCTCCATTTATATTCTTGAGTTTCACTTGTCCTGGAAGAAGTTGCGGCTGGTGGGCGGGGGCTTCCTCACCAGGTTGTAACAGTCCGTCGGCTACATAGGCAAAGACTCCGCGAATCGGGTCTTGTTCCTTCTGATAGGCAGCAGGTTTCCAGTTCGGATCTCGTTCTTTCCAACGGTCGTTATACGTTGAGAAAGTTAAATCAGTACTCCATGTAAACTGTTTAGTCTGTATATTTTGCGTGTTCAGAGTCAGTTCCACACCGTTACTTTGAGTCGAACCAATGTTGGCTGCAATGGTTTTCACTTCATTATAATGGGGAATCGTTTTGTTCTTCACCAGCAAATCGGAGATCGTACGCTGGAAATATTCGGCAGTCAGGTTAATCCGGTTGTTGAAAAATCCCAAGTCCAGACCGATATTAAATTCGGTTGTCGTTTCCCATGTCAGGTTCGGGTTACCTAATTGTGATACATAGATACCTACGTGCTGTGAATCACCGAATTGGCTGCCATACCACGGGTCTGCTCCATAATAGTCGAGAGCTCCGTTGCCTACATTATAATTACCGGTTTGTCCCCAACTTAAGCGTAGTTTACCATTCGAAAGAAAGTCAGAGGAAGAACTCTTGATAAATTTTTCTTCGGAGAAGCGCCAGCCGGCGGATACGGAAGGGAAATAACCCCATTGATGTCCTTTGGCAAAGTTGGAGGCGCCGTCGGCACGAATGGTGGCAGTGAGCAGGTATTTTTCTTTCCACGAATAATTGAAACGTCCGAAGTAAGAACTCAAGCTGCTTACCGAAGCGTACGAACCTACCGGCGGTCGACTATAGTTTCCTGCTCCCAGATTATTGTACAGGAATGAATCATTGATAAAATCTTGATTACCTGCACTCATTCCTTCGGTGTTGAACTTCTGATAGGAATAACCGAAAAGAACATTGAAACTATGTTCACCAAATATTTTTTGATAATTGGCTGTCAAATCCATTAAATAGTCGTTGTTATCTTCCTGGGCTAAATATGCCTGACCGTTGACTGCCGCCCCGTATTGAGTGGTTTTCGGAAGATAAGTTTTTCGTTTCTGATATTTTCGGTCGATACCCAAATTGGCTTTTAGTTTCAGTCCCTTGATGGGTTCCACTTCTATATAAGCCGAACCCAACAATCGTTCCTTTACAGTTTTATCATTAATTTCGAGGAGAGACACCGGGTTCGGGAGTTGAGGCATCTGAGGATTGGTCGAATAATTTCCTTTTTCATCTCTGACGGGAACAGTCGGGTTGAAAGCAACAGCAGCAGTAATGATACCGGAATTTTCATTCTCGCCGTTTCCCAAAGGTACATTATCGTAGTTATTACGGCTAATATTGAAAGACAATCCGGCCTTTACGTACTTGGAAATCTGCTGGTCCAGATTTATTTTTGCAGTGAAGCGCTCCATGTCATTATTTTTCACTACACCGGAGTGGTTGAGGTAGTTGATAGAAGCCATATATTTCGTTTTTTCCGTTCCGCCGTTTATAGAAACATTATGCTGGTGCATAAGTCCGGTACGTGTGATTTCGTCAAACCAAGGAACTGTCGGCGCGTTGAGTATCTGGTCGTTCGAGTATCTGGGCTTAAAGTCCGCCGCATCATCATTCGGAATCATATAATCCTCGTAAATGCCTTCTCCTTTTTCTTTCAGCCATAGCTCGTGATAATATCGGTTGGTCTGATACATATAGTCCTGCCCGTTCAACATCTTGAATGAGTTTTTCATTCTTTGCACAGAGACATTGGCTGAGTAGTTGACGCTTGCTTTTCCTTCTTTTCCCCGTTTGGTAGTAACGATAATCACACCGTGTCCGGCCCTTGCACCGTAGATAGCGGTAGAGCTGGCGTCTTTCAGAACCTCTATCGACTCAATGTCATTCGGATTGATAGATTCGAGAATATTATCGGTTTGCCCCGCTTCGTAACGATTGCCCGAACCAAGCGTAGAACTGGAAGAAACGGGAAAACCGTCAATGATGATAAGCGGATCGTTCCCGGCGCCGACAGAGGCTGCTCCACGTATATTGAAACTACTGCCGCCGCCTACCTGTGCACTCGTCTGCACTACTTGCAGACCTGCTGCTTTTCCGGCTAACGCATGGCTGACCGTCGTGAAGGTCTGCACGGGAGTTTCATCCATTTTGATAGAAGAAATGGCACCGGTCAGGTCTCTTTTCTTCATCGTTCCGTACCCTACAACGACAACTTCATCCAACGCCTGCGCGTCTTCTTTCATTGAGATAGCCAGATGCGTTTTGTTTCTGGTATTCACTTCCTGCGTCAGATATCCCAAGTAAGATATTTGTACGCTACTACCTTCGTCGACAGTGAGCTGAAACTTTCCGTCAATATCGGAGATAGTCCCATTTGTACCATTTTTTTCTTTGATATTGGCACCGATGATCGGTTCCCCGTAATTGTCTGTGATGATTCCGCTGATTGTACTTTTTTTCTTCTGTTGTGTGGCTTGGTTACTTTTCTTTTTTATAATGATGTCTTTACCTTGAACTGTATAACTAACATTTTGTCCTATTAAAATCTGTTCCACTACCTTCTCTATGGGTAGGTTCCTTGCTGTTACCGTAATAATCTTCTGGGTATTCAGATCGCTTGCCGCAAATGTAAATGAATATCCATTTTGCTTCTGTATGGTTTCAATGGCCTGTTTTACAGTCACGTTCTTCAACTGCATACTGATATGCTGTGCAAATGAGTTCAGATGAAGACATAACATGAGCAGGACCATGAAAAAAAACTTTTTCTTAGTTTTCATAAGTCAATGAATAAATAATTGATAAATAGGATGAGAAGTTTAGGATTTTATTTATATTTGCCTAAGCTTTCATCGATAAAGTCACTGAGGCTTTTAAGACAGAAAGTTAAAAGGAGGTCAGGGGTTGGAAAGGAACCTGACCTTTTTTTATTTCTATCTGGGAGAGTAAAATCATGTTTTTTCAAAGTTGCTTTTCATATTCTTTTAAGTTTTCAAAGGTTTAACATTCAGTCTCATTCAGGAAGTGTGATCACAATATTTTTTCCCTCAATGATATAAGTCATTTTATCGGTAGATGATAGTACATCCATAATTTCCCGGATACTCTGTTCCCTTCTGCGGAAATTACCATAGAAACGGACGGAGTTTAGAGCAGCGTCTGCAATAGTGATTTTTATGTTGTAGCTTCTTTCTAGTTCCTTCACAATATCGGGGAGCAGCGCTTCGTCGAAATAGAGACGGTCGTTTGTCCATTCGGCACTGTAAGCAGCTTTAGTACTTGAAATCAATAATTTTCCGGTCTTCTTGTCTAATAGGGCTTGCTGATCCGGGTGAAGTATCGTTTCCTTTTGTTGGGTGCTGAGAGCCACTTTACCTTCGAGCAAACAAACTTTCGCTTCCAGATCATCCTGATAATTTCTGAAATTGAATTTGGTTCCTAATACCTTTACGTCCAGTTCATCAGTATGTACTTTAAAAGGAATATGTTTATTCTTGGTTACTTCGAAATAAGCTTCTCCGGTAAGATTCAGTGCCCGTTCGTTGATACCGAAGTCTTGCGCATAACTCATCTTCGAACCGGCATTGAGCCAGACCAGCGTCCCGTCCGGAAGATATAATTTGGTTTTTGAGCCGTATGGGGCTTCAATGGAAATTTGGGTTAACTGCTTGCGGATAACACTCTTTCCTGTCTGGAAAGCAATCGTTCCGCAAATAAAGACAATGATAGTCATCGCGGCAGCATACATCCATGGGCGAAGTTGGAAAGCCTTGCGTTTATTGATACCTTGTTGGGTAGTTTCTCCGGTTCGTCTCAGGAATAGTTGATAAGCTCTGTCTTTGTTGAAGCTATGAACATCGTCTGCCTCATTCGAGGCGGCTATCCATACCTCCTGTATATCGGAGAAATATTTTCTGTTTTCTTCCGAGGCATTCAGCCATTCTTGAAATGATTGCATTTCTTCCGGTGTCAGGCTATTGGTCAGATATCCGGTAATCCAATCGTGGACTGTGTCTGTATGTAGTGATTGTTCATCCATAAATAATGATTGCCTTTATATATACTACAGTTTTTTAGAATAAGAGGGTAGGGTAAAAAGCGAGAAAAATGCATAAAAAAGTTCCAAATTCTTTCTTGAGTACTACTAATGCGTTCTTTATGTGATATTTAACCGTATTGACGGAGATGCCAAGTTCCTGAGAAATTTCTTCGTAGCTCATCTCTCGGAAGCGGCTCATCATAAATACCTGCTTGCAGACAGGGGGAAGTTTTTGAATCACTTCCTGAATTTTATGTTCCAGTTCTTTCTTTATTAGCGTCCCTAGAGGTTGCTGATTGTCTGGGATGATATTTTGCAGTTGGATTCCTGCCCGTTCCATAACAGAAAAACGGATTTCCACTTCTTGTTGTTTGAGAGCCAGATAATTCAGGCATTTATTACGTACGGCTATAATTAAGTAATTACGTAGAGGAGGAACAAGTTCCAGATTCTCCCTAATCTCCCATAAGTGAAAAATAACATCACTGACTATACTTTCTGCTTGTATTTTATCCTTCAGCATATAATAACTAAGTTTGCAGAGAGCAACATAATGATAGTCATACAAATACTTGTATGCCTCGTTGTCTCCTGCCTTTAGCTTTTTTATTATGATTTTTTCATCAACTGGATTCATAGTGTGCTTTTTCATCTCTGCAATATTCGGATAATATATTGAAAGATGCAAATTAATTGGAGGAAAAATACTCTCTCCCCATTTTCATTTATGATATATTCTTCCACAAACTAAAAACTGAGGATATGAAAAATTAATGATGATTACTGATTGAAATATGAATACATTTATATCTTGTATTTTAATTAATTTTTTCATATTTTTGCAGGGTATTTTTGAATATTTGTGAAAGACATGAATGGTTTTGTAAAAATGGGAAGATGTTTGTTTTTTGTGCTTCTTCTCATAAGTAGTACTGTAAGTAAAGGGCAGATTTATAAGTATATAGGTCTGGAGGACGGTTTGAATAACCAAAAAATATACCATATCCAAAAGGACCAACGGGGCTATATGTGGTTTCTGACTCAGGAGGGGATAGACCGTTATGATGGCAAACATATCAAGCATTACAACTTTTCAGACGACAGTATGAAACTGGATTCACGTATTGCCTTAAACTGGCTCTACATGGACAGCGAAAATGTATTATGGGTAATCGGTCAGAAAGGTCGTATTTTCAGGTACGATTTGCAACATGATAAATTCGAACTGGCTTATGTGCATCCGGAGTTGATTAGAAATAAGTCGCAGGCATTTCTGAATTACGGTTATTTGGACAAGAGTGACCGTATATGGTTATGCTGTAAAGATAGTATTATCTGGTATAATATTCGTACCGGAACAACGACACATATGCCGGCGCCGGCTATTGGTGAAATAACTACCATTGAACAGGCGGATGGTAACCATTTTTTTATTGGTACGGGAAGCGGTCTGTTTCGTGCCGGAATAGGAGATGGGAGTTTGAAACTGCTATCCGATGAAACGGTGGAAAGTATCAGTACACCAGTGCATGAACTCTATTATCATGTCGTCTCAAAACAACTGTTTATAGGAAGCTACAAAGAGGGTGTACTTATATATGACATGGAGGGGACAGGGAAAATCATTCCTTGTCAATCACCCAATAATGTAGAGATAAACCAGATAGTTGCTTTGAACGCTCATGAGCTTTTGGTAGCTACGGGTGGAAAAGGTGTATATAAACTGGATGTGAATACCTATATGAGTGAGCCCTATATAACTGCCAATTATAGTAGTTATAACGGGATGAACGGAAACAATATCAATGATATCTATGTAGATGAAGAAGAACGTATCTGGCTTGCCAATTATCCTACCGGTATTACCGTTCGTAACAACCGTTATGGAAGTTATGACTTGATAAGGCATTCTCTTGGCAATAGCCGCTCACTGGTGAACGATCAGGTTCATGATGTATTGGAGGACAGTGATGGCGACCTTTGGTTTGCAACCAGTAACGGTATCAGTATCTATCAGACTGATACAAAAGAATGGCGTTCTTTTTTCAGTTCTTTTGATCCGGTACCTGATGATGAAAATCACATTTTCTTAGCGTTGTGTGAAGTCTCTCCCGGTGTGATATGGGCGGGCGGTTTTACATCAGGTATTTACAAGATAGAAAAGAAGAAGGGGTTTAAGATAAGTTACCTTTCTCCTGCTGCTATTGCAGGGGTACGGCCCGATCAATATATTTTTGACATAAAAAAAGACTCGGGCGGTGATATATGGTCCGGAGGGTATTATCATTTGAAACGCATCAATCTTGAGACTAAAAGTGTGCGTTTATATCCGGGAGTAAACTCTATCACTACCATTCAGGAGAAGGATTCCCGGCAGATGTGGATTGGTACCCGAATGGGGCTCTATCTGCTTGACAAACAATCCGGAGTTTACAGGTATATTGACCTGCCTGTTGAATCTCTCTATATATGCGCATTATACCAAAGAGAAGACGGAATTTTGTATATTGGTACCCGTGGAGCCGGACTTCTTGTTTATGACATTAATAAGAAGAACTTTATTCATCAGTACCGAAGTGACAACTGTGCACTGATCTCCGATAATATTTATACAATTCTTCCGCGTCAGGACGGGAGTCTCCTGATGGGTACGGAAAATGGCATAACGATTTATTCACCTGAGGAGCACTTCTTTCGTAACTGGACACGGGAACAAGGATTGATGAGTGTTAATTTTAATGCAGGCTCTGCTACGACCTATAACAAAAGTGCGCTTGTTTTCGGGGGAAATGACGGTGCTGTCAAATTTCCAACAGACATACAGATACCGGAGCCACATTATTCGCGTTTGCTATTGCGTGATTTTATGATAGCTTATCATCCTGTTTACCCGGGTGATGAAGGATCACCTTTGGAAAAGGATATTGACGAAACTGACCGGCTGGAACTAGCTTACGGACAAAACACGTTTTCTCTTGATGTAGCTTCTATCAACTATGATTATCCTTCCAATATTCTTTTTTCATGGAAAATCGATGGTTATCATAAAGAGTGGAGCCGTCCGAGTCAGGATAACCGGATTATCATCAGAAATCTGCCTCCCGGCAGTTATACATTACAAATTCGTGCCGTATCCAATGAAGAAAAATATAAGACTTATGAGACAAGAAGCATTCAGATTATTATAACGCCTCCTGTATGGGCCAGTGTATGGGCTATGGTGGGATATGTAATTCTGTTGGTGTTGGTTATGGGTATTATATTCCGTATCATCATGTTGCATAAACAGAAGAAGGTGTCGGACGAAAAAACACGGTTCTTCATTAATACGGCACACGACATACGTACACCGTTAACATTGATAAAAGCTCCATTGGAGGAAGTCTTGGAAAATCGCATGGGGGCTGAACAGGCACTACCTCATATAAATATGGCTCTTAAAAATGTGAATACATTACTTCAGTTGACAACCAACCTGATAAATTTCGAACGGATAGATGTCTACTCTTCCACTCTTTATGTTTCTGAGTATGAGTTGAATACTTATATGAATGATGTTTGCGCCACTTTCCGCAAATATGCCGAGATGAAACATGTCAGGTTTGTTTATGAAAGCAATTTTGACTATTTGAGTGTGTGGTTTGATAGTGACAAAATGGGCTCTATTCTGAAGAATATTCTCTCAAATGCATTGAAATATACACCTGAAGACGGTAGTGTGTGTATTTACGCTTCCGAGGAAGGAAATAGTTGGAGTATTGAGGTGAAAGATACGGGAATCGGTATTCCAACGTGTGAACAGAAGAAATTGTTCAGAAGCTATTTTCGGGGTAGTAATGTCGTTAATCTGAAGGTGACAGGTAGCGGAATCGGACTGATGCTGGTATACAAACTGGTTAAGTTACATAAAGGTAAGATTCAGATTCAGAGTGCTGAAAATCAAGGAACTTGTGTACGGATTACTTTTCCGAAAGGAAATAGCCATTTCCATAAAGCAAAATTTATCTCTCCCAAAACACCGGATGAACGTTTGGAGACTATTGTAACAGGTGATACGCCGGGATTGCCGGATATGGAGATATCCCGGATCAACAGTTCCTTGCAGCGTATTTTGATAGTGGAGGATAATGATGATTTGCGTAATTATCTGGTGGATATGCTTCGGACGGGTTATAATATCCAGTCCTGTCCGAATGGAAAGGAGGCTCTTATTATAATCCGGGAATTTAATCCGGATCTCGTCATATCCGATATAATGATGCCTGAGATGGGTGGAGATGAACTTTGTGCAACTATAAAGGGGGATCTTGAGATGTCTCATATTCCGGTTGTTTTGCTGACTGCGCTGGGGGATGAGAAACATATGCTCGAAGGATTGGAAATCGGAGCGGATGCTTATATTACCAAACCTTTTAGTGTGGGGATACTCAAAGCAACGATTAAGAACATACTAACAAATCGTGCTTTGCTCCGCCGGGTTTATAATAGTATCGAAGATGAAGAACCGAATTTTCCGGTTAATTGCACTAATACCTTAGACTGGAAATTCATTGCTTCTGTCAAGGAATGTATAGAGAAGAACATGGGGGATTCGGACTTTAATGTGGAAATGCTCAGCAACCTGCATTATATGAGTCGTACGAGCTTCTTCAACAAACTCAAGGCATTGACCGGCTATGCTCCGGCTGATTATATCCGGCTGATACGTTTGCAACATGCTGCACAGTTGCTGAAGCAGGGTGAATATACAATAACGGAGATTGCCGACAAGGTCGGATTCTCGGATGCGAAATATTTCCGTGAGGTATTTAAAAAGTATTATGGAGTAAGTCCGAGTAAGTATGTAGAGGCGGAGAAGATACATTCTCAGTCTTCAGAGCAAGACTGACTAGTAAAAAGCCCTGTAAGAATGATTGGTTCTCACAGGGCTTTTTCTATGTCTTAATTTTATGGAAAAGGGGTACTTAAATTTATAACATCTTATTAGAACCAAGTATAATCAACATGGTATATCCAAGTATCAGTCCGATAATTCCCATGATTATACCGACTTTCTCCATATCCTTTTGTTGAATCATGCCTGTGGCATGTGCCAAAGCGTTGGGCGGAGTACTGATAGGCAATATCATTGCTAATGATGAACCGATTGCCACTCCGATCAATAAAGTTTCTACACCTCCCAGCGAAGACAGGTTCTCACGCATACTGCTTCCCGCAATGGCAAGAATGGGAACGAGCAATGCGGCAGTCGCCGTGTGTGAGATGAAGTTTGCCATGGCGTAACAAATCAGTCCGGAGCCGACAATCATTAATACAGGAGGCCATGTGTTGAATGGGATTGCTTCGATCATGTGTTTGGCGAGTCCGGTTTCCTGTAAGGCAACCCCTAGTGCGAAGCCGCCGGCTACCATCCAGAGTACGCTCCAGCTGATTTCTTCCAGGTCGCGTTTGGTGATAACTCCTGTTATACAGAATACGGCTACCGGAATCATGGCTACCACGTTGGAGTTAACTCCTGTCACCTTGTCGAACATCCATAATACGACCGTGATGGCGAAAGTAATATAAACTACGACCGAACGCCAGTCCTTTTTTGCTTCGCCTTCAATTTGTAATTCAATATTCTTTTGTTTGAAAGGGAACAACCGCAAAAGAATAAACCATGCAATAAACAGTACGATAATGGTGTAAGGCAGCATAAAACTCATCCATTCTCCGAAGCCGATATTCAAGTTCAACCCTTCCGGATCATTCAGGTATTTTAGTGCAATGGCGTTGGGTGGCGTACCGATAGGAGTTCCCATACCGCCTACATTAGCAGCTACGGGAATGGCCATGGCCAGACCGATTTTTCCTTTGCCGTCTGCCGGAAGTGCCTTTAATACAGGGGTGAGGAAAGTGAGCATCATGGCAGCTGTAGCCGTGTTGCTGAGGAACATTGAAAATGCAGCCGTAACAAGAATGAATCCTAATAATACATAGCGTGATTGTGTTCCGAAGGGGCGTAACATGACACGTGCCAACAATACGTCCAGACCGCTTTTGGTCGCAGCAATGGCAAGTATGAATCCACCGATAAATAACATGATGATAGGATCGGCAAAGCAGTGCATAATGGACTTATATTTAACTGTCTGTCCCAATTCTCCTGCTGGAATATCTTGAGTGAGGAACCATAAACTGCTGTCGGAAACGGTAAGTAATAGTAATACGACAATCAGTACGGAAGTAGTCCATGCAGGGACAGCTTCGAAAACCCACATAAGTGTGGCAAAAATAAAGATAGAAATCAGTCTTTGTTCTATAACGGTTAACCCTTCTATACCAAATGTGTCGATAGGGAGGAGCCATAGAATAAGGGAAATGGTAATAGCTACGGTTAACTTAATACATCTGGCCACTGTCTGATTCTTTGCCAACCGTCTGGCTTTCTTTAAATCCTGATAAGCTTCCACTAGATGGAAGCCATGAAAAATCTTGTACATAATATTAGTTTAAGATAAAATTAAAAAACGGTGCAAAAATAGCTTTTTATTCTATATGTCATAATTTAGCGAGAAAGTTTTTTCAAAGCCTTTCCTATTAAAATGTTTTTAAGGGAGTATTATAGTAGGGTGCTAATTTATTATTTTTATTTTTGTACCGTTCTTTTGTTGATTTGATAATAACTATAATTAAAACCATGAAAAAACTGACAGTCTTACTAATGTGTGTATGTTGTGTATTTACTGCACAGGCACAAAAGCAATTTACTCTGAATTCTCCGGGCGGGAATCTGCAAACTACTATTACCATAGGCGATCAACTGACTTACGATATTACTTGTGACGGACGGCAGATTCTGGCTCCCTCGCCGATAGCCATGTCGTTGGACAACGGAGAAGTATAGGCGACGCCACCGTGAAACGCCTGTCATTGACATTCACCAACGGAGCAGGCAAGACCTATCCGGCAGTCAACGTCACCACCGACGAGATGGCGAAAAACACCGTGTCCACGTTCGAGCTTCCGCTCGAGAGCGTGATAGACATCAACGACGTTTCAAACTATCCGTTGACCGTCAACGCAATCCGTCTGGATTTGGGCAAGTCGGACAAAGGCAAGGCATACGAATTGCTCATGCCTGAGTTCAAGGCCGTCTACAACACATACGGCTCGGTGGAGACACTTAACGCCGAGTCATCGTCGATGCGTCTTTATCCGAATCCTGTGGCTGACGGCGTGCTCAACATCGCCGCAGAAGGCGTAGGCACCCTCAGCGTCTACAACAATGCCGGCGCGCTTGTGCTCAGCCAGCCTCTCGACTGCTCGGCAGGCGTGGCTGCAGCCAATGTGGCATCGCTGCAGGCAGGCATCTACTACGCCCGCTTTGTCACCGCAAACGGCGCTTCTGTGCAGAAATTCATCGTGAAATAACTATTTCTAAACATAACTTATGAGAACTAAACTTTTGATCCTTGCGGCTGCATGCTCTTTGGCGGCATCGGCGCAGCAAGTGGAGATCACCAGCCGGCAGCAATTGCTGAAAGGCACGGAGAGCGGCATCTGCAATCCTGTGCTCAGCGCTGACGGGCAGAAACTGCTGTTCACACATGCGGACTACAAAGGCTTGAAACTCTATGATTTCAGCAGTGACGTAACCACAACAATCGCAACCGACGATATGGCGGGATTCCATCCGTCGTTCTCGCGCGACGGCAAGAGCGTGTATTTCTTGTCGCAGACCCGCGAAGATATGCGCGTCTACCGCGAGGTGAAAGCCTACAACCTTGAGGCCCGCACATCGATGGCTGTCACTGAAAAAGCCCGCGGAATGCAGGCTCCGGTGGCTGTCGACGGCGGTTTTGCCGCGGTCAGCGACAATGGACGCAAACTGAAGGCAGACCGTAAGGGAGGCACATACGTGTATGCACGCGGCGCACAACTCATCGTGGTGCGCAACGGCAAGGAGCAGCAACTGCAGCCAGTGGCTACCGACCACACATATATGTGGGAGTCGTTGTCGCCCGACGGCAATAAAATCCTGTTCTATGCCGGCGGCAAAGGCGCATACGTGTGCGACCTTGAAGGCAACGTGCTGGCATCGCTCGGACGCTATGAGGCTCCGCGCTGGGCTGGCAACGATTATGTGGTTGCCGAGAACGCCACAAACGACGGCCACCAGTATGAGTCGTGCCAGATTATGCTTCTGAAGGCCGACGGCTCGTTTAAATACGCCCTCACAAAGCCTGAGACAATGACAATGAATCCTTCGGCGTCAGCCAATGGCTCGCGTATTGCCTACAACACCATCGACGGTCGTCTTTTCGTTATGGATATCAAAATTTCTGAATAGAAACCGTAAACCCGCAAGAAAATGAAAAAACTGACAGTTACAACGTTAGGTTTGGCAGCAGCCCTTTGCGTGGGTGCGGCCAATCTGAAAGATTTGAAAATCTATGTGAATCCAGGTCATGGCGGACACGACAGTGACGACCGCAACGTGGCTGTGCCTCCGTTCAAGCAAGGTGACCCGGAAGGTTATTGGGAATCGAACTCAAACCTTGTCAAAGGTCTTGACCTCCGCGACATGCTGCAGAAGTTTGGCGCAAGAGTGATGATGTCGCGCACCACCAATACAACCGCCGACGACCGTGGCCTCCACGAAATCGGAGAAGAGGCAAATGCCTACGGTGCCGACTTCTTCTTCTCAATCCACAGTAACGCGACAGGTACGTCAAGCCGCGTGAACCAGCCGTTGATGCTTTACCGCGGCTTTACAAACGACCCGGTGTCGCCAGAAGCCAAAGAGATGTCGCTCATTCTCAACAAGCAACTGCTCGAGAATCAGGTGACTTCATGGTCGAGCACAAACACATGGCTCGCCGGCGACTACGATTTCTATGATTGGGGCGTAGGTGTCGGACTCGGTGTGCTCCGCAAGCTAACTGTGCCGGGAATGCTTTCCGAAGGTTCTTACCACGACTACATTCCAGAGACTTACCGTCTGCTCAACAAGGATTACTGCTGGCTTGAGGCTTACCACTTCACCAAATCAGTGATGGAATACTTCAAGGCATCGGAAACGTTTGCAACAGGTGTGGTCTGCGGCTCGCTCTACGACTCCCGACTTATCCGCACAGAGCCTATCTACAACAACATCTTCTATGGCCACGACAAGATGAAGCCAATTTGTGGCGCAACAGTGGAACTGTTGCAGGGCGGCGCGGTGAAACACACCTACACAACCGACCAGTTGTTCAACGGTGTGTATATGTTCAAGGATGTGGAGCCGGGCAAGTATACACTTAAGGTGTCGCATCCGGAATATGACGCTTTTGAGCAGGAGGTGGATGTGACTGCCAACAACGTCACTTACCAGAACCTTGCGCTCGACCGCACTCGTTCGACTGCTCCGGAAGTGGTGAAATATTCACCTGTATGGAAAGACGGCGACGCTGATTTGGCTTGCAACGTGCCCGTTGTGATTGACTTCAACTGGGATATGGACGTTGAGTCGGTTGAGAAGAATTTCTCCATCACTCCTGCTGTCGAGGGAACAATCCGTTGGGAAGACTCGCAGTATCGTCTCGTTTTCGAGCCTAAACGCGCCTATGACACCAACACTCTCTACACTGTGCGTATCGGCAAGGACGCTATGCATCCAGCCGGAATGAAGTTTAAAGAAGACTTTGTGATGCAGTTCCGCACCGACAATTTCAACACGTATGAGGTGGCTACAAGCTCACCGTCGGCAGGTGCTTTGGTACATTATAAAACTCCGTTGGTTGAGTTCCGTTTCAACGGTCAGCCAACAACCGCCAAACTGCAGGATCAAATTGTGATTAAAAACAGCGCAGGTGTGGCTCAGTCTTATTCTGTGCGTTCAAGAAAGTTCAGCAAGCCTGGTGACGACTATGGTTATTTCCAAATCAAATTGTCGAAAGACCTTGTTGTCGGTGAGCAATACACTGTAGAGGTTTCGGGCGATGTCTGCGATGAAAACGGCATCAAGTTGGCTGCGCCGATGAAGTTCAACTTTACGGCTGTCGATGCCGCTGTCGACAATGCTGTCGTGACGGCTGTCGACAACCTCGATGCTGACGGTGCGCTCGTGAAAGACGAAGAGGCTGCAGTAGGCTGCAAGACGCTGACCGTGGCACGCAACACATCGACTAAACTTGAAGGCGCGGCTGCCTACAAGGTGGATTATGTGTTTGAGGCATTGGAAGGCGGCAACGCCGCTGTGAAATTTGCCACAGCGCCGGCGGCAGCGTTTACAAACGCAAACATGATTTCGCTGAAGGTTTATGGCGACTTGAGCGGCAACCAGCTTAAAGCTGTGTTTGCTAACGGAGCGGAGAAGAAAACCGTTTCGCTCGGCGCTCTCGACTATCTCGGATGGAAAGACGTGAAGGCTTCACTTGAAGGAATCGGTGAAGGCAGCTACACGCTTCAGGGATTTGTTGTTGAGCAGGTTGGCAACGCATACGGCAAGAAGGGCATCATCTATCTCGACAAGGTGGCGCAGGGAGCCGCTGCCGACGGGGTAGCAAAGGTGGAAATCGCAGGTCTGCGCATCTATCCTAACCCAGCAAGCGAACTGCTCATCGCCAATGCCGACGGCACAATTCTTGGCGTTGAGGTGCTCACTCTCGACGGTCGTACCGTTGCCCGCACCACAACCAATGTGGTCAACGTAAGCGACCTTGCCGAAGGTGCGTATATCGCTAAAGTCTATACATTGTCGGGCTGCGAAAGCCGTCAAATCGTCGTTAAGCACTAATCCGCATATACGGCCTATCATAAGAAATCGCCACGCTGGGAAACTCCGGCGTGGCGATTTCATTGATAAATCAGTCTGTATTGTTAATCTTCAAGCATATATTCTATTGTAGTGACCACTCTCACTTCCTTAATGTAAGGCGTGTTTTGGTCGCGGTCGTCGATAGAGAACTGTCCCTGCGACGCCGATTTGATTTTGCCGAGGCTGCTCTCTGAGTCGGCGGCAAACTGCATCGCCGCCTTGCGAGCGTTTTGCGTTGCTTCCTTGATCATTTCAGGCTTTACGGTGTTGAGGTCTGTGAAGTCAAACTGTGTGGTGGCGCTGTAGTCGAACGAGATTGCCACGCCCTGCTCTATTAGCGACGACTGGTTCTCGATAAGTTTCAACACGGTGTCAACCTTCTTGGTGTTGACCGTCACAACCGAATTGATGCGGTAGCGATAGGGTGTGAGGTTGGAACTATAGGAGTCGGCTTGAAGGTCGGTGACCACAACGTTTGTGCTTATTTCTGAATCCTCGATGCCGCTTGACCGCAGGAATTTCTTCACAATTTGGTTTTTGGCGTCAACGCGGTTGTAAAGGCTCGGCAGGTCGTCGCCGAGTTCCTTAAACACAATAGGCCAAATCACCTTGTTGGCTTTCACTTCACGCACAGCCAAGCCTTTCACGGTCACTACTCTCTGGTTTTGCAGGAAACTGCCGAGTCCGGCTTTGATGCAGAACCCCAATACTACGATTCCCACGGCGACTATCGCAGCGGCAATCACTGTTTTCATCTTGTCCATAGTCAAAAACTTATGTCGTTTCATTTATAGACAATCAGAAGAGGCTTTTGGTTTAATCTGCCCGATAGTATTTTTGCAGATACAAGCGAGCGAGGAAGTCCCAGTTGTCGTGAAGAATCGACGTGTCTTTTGCCGACGGCCAACGGGCGGCCGGAACCATATCGTTGTCAAACAGATAGCGGAGCAGGTCGACAGGGCATACCCCTTGCTCCATCACGAGGCGGTGGGCATCGGTTGCCGTGGCGTCGAAAGCCGTGTTTGAAGGGTGGTTGACGTATTGCGCTATGTCCTTGGCTATAATCATTCCCTTGTGGCGGTCGGCATAGATTACGAAGTTGTTGTGTCCACGCAGGTGAGGAAAATGTCCGCCAGGCTCGTCGCCCCATCCGAGTCGCTCCGACAGAAAACGCTCCAAATCGTTGTATGTGGCGCAGAACGCTATCGGCTCGCCGCCGGTGGCACGGCACAAGGCGGTGAAATATTCATGTTCGCCACCGCGGTGCGGATTTGCCGTCGTCGGTATGCGGTCGTCGACAATCAGTCGCAGCCATTCGTCGGCAAGCAGTGCGAGCGGTCCTGTAGGCTGCTCGAACGTGGTGTGCAGACGGCTCTCGTCGGTCAGCGTCTCCTCGACCGACAGCTCTTCATTCTCATCAACCTCCGGCTCATAGTGATGCTTGCTGACAGGGCGCATGAAGTAACTGTTCCAGAACAGCCATCCCGATGTCAGGAAGATGTTGCGCACCTGCTCGCGGTCGTCAAGGTCGAGCTCTTGAAGCGGCTTGAAATCGGATGCTGCCGGAGCGTCATCGTAGATGTATGCGAACAGGCGGTAGACCTGATGCGACAATCGCAGCAGGTCGCTGTCGACGGGCGACACAAGTCCCATGAAGCCGAGGTGCGACTCCAGCGAGTACCAAGCAATGAACTGCACGTCGATTTGATTCAGCTCCGCATCGACATATCCGTCAGGCTCATCGTAGAACGGCACTGGACGCCCGTAGAGATGACGGCACATTTTGACAAACGAACGCCAGAGTCCGGCATCTGCCACTACATCTTGAAAATATCCCACAAGGTCGAGTGCCACGCGCTTGCGCAGTCCTTCGCCCACTTCGGGCAGCACCTTCATGCCAGCCCACAGTTTGTCGACATATTGTGCCAGCATCAAGTAGTAATCGTCTGTTGGATGCCCGGCGTCAGGATTTGGAAGCATACGCTTCAAATCATCTATTCTGATTTCCATTTTCTCAAAGATTGTATCGTTTCCTCAATTGCTTGTATTCATCGGTTTGCCTCACGTTGTGCAGCCACTTGTTCATGCGCTGCAGCAGGACGGTGTCGTTTTTTGCCATAGCCCATGCCTGGAATTGGTTGAAGCTGATGGCGGTGCTGACGTCGATGTCGGCATAGCGGACGGCAAGGCTGCGCGCTGTGTTGTCGCTGACCACGGCATAAAGCTCGTCGCCTGCCGCTATAAGCAGAAACAGCTGTTCCTGGCTCTTGTCGAGCGTACGCACATGGATGCTGTCGCCAATCTCGCGCGCCAGATTGGCAATGCGTGTAGCCACAGGCGACCCGTTTGCCACACACACCGTCTTGCCGGCAAGGTCAAGTTGCGACTTTACAGCCACAGAGCCGTCTTTTCCGCGCCGTTGCACAAGCACCTGCTTGTCGATAGCCACAGCGTCGGTAAAGAGATATTGTTGCTTGAAATCGCTTGTCGATGGCATTTGTGCCGCTACGATGTCGACCGTTCCCTCGCGCAGCTGCTTCAGGCTTCCGTCGAGCGACGTCATCGGATGGAATTTGATGTGCAGATGCTCGCGCTTGGCAATTAGATTCAGCAGGTCGTGGCTGAATCCGCCGAGGGTGTCGGCATACATGTATAGCGACAGAGGAGAATACTCTATAGCCACATCGATGGTGTCGCCGCCGCTGCTCTGCGCTTCCTTCGACGCATATTGGCGGCTGCAGCGTCCGAGAGCCACCATCAGTGCTATGGTGGCGACAAGCAGTGCCGCATAGATTTTCAATTTGGGCTTCATCAGCATTGGTGTCTTCATAGCGATGCCAGTTTGTGGTTTGTCAGTTCGCGAAATCAACCGACAGTCCGAGTTGGAAACGGCTTGGATTTATTGGATGGTGAAGGGCGGAGAAATACTCCTTTCCGCCGAACAACCCTTGGTTCAAGTGGCTGTACATCACAAAAAATCTGGTTTTCTTCAACTTGAAGTCGGCATATGCGTTCATCAGCGGATAGTTGCCGATGAGTTTCTCATGCTGGGTGTGGAACGCCATTGTGGCTGGTTGGTAAGCCGGAGCGTAGTAGCGTGTATAGTAGCTGCAGTCCACACCGAGGTTGACGTGCAGCACTCGGGCAATCTTGAACTGGAAGTACAGGTTGCTGTAGACCGCCAGTTTGGGCAGCGACAGCACCTCTTCCTTGCTTGAAGTCTGATATGTCACGGAGTTTTCCCAATTGAACGCGCGGAAATGCAAGTCCTGTTTCAAGCGCAGCGACAACACCTGTACGCTGCCACTCTCTTGAGCAGGGAGAGCGTCGTTGTTGAAATAGACATAGTTCTGCAGGTTTTCGACACCGGCAGAAAATGAAGTCCAAGTGTGTGGAATGTCGAGTGTGCCGCCCACGCGCACGCGGCGAATCTTGCCGAAATCGTTTTTCCAGGCGAAATGGTTTGAAATATAGTTCTTTAGCAGATATGGCGCTTCGGTGTTCTTGAAAAATCCTTCGCCCGTGATGCGCACGGTGTCGCCGAAAAGACGGAAACGTGTGCTCACAACGCCGCTGATGTCGATGTCGCCAGCCACCGGGCCTACAAGTCCGAACTGAGCCGTCGCCGAGTATGTCAGCACCGATCCGCGCTGCTTGGTCAGCTGTCCGCCCACCCACAACAGATTCTCCGTCTTGCTGTGGTCAATGCCGAACGAAGGGAACGGAGTCAATCCCTCTGGTTTATATTGGCTTGTGAGCATAGTGTCGACAACCTGCGTGTAGCGGCGCAGCTCATGGGTGGCATAAGCCGACAGTCCGAATTTGGCGTTCTTCTTGAAACCCTCGATAAGGTCTATTCCGAAAGTGTTGCGCAGATGCCAATATTTTGTTTCCTCGTCGGTGCCGTCCATGCTTAGGTAATTGTTTGCAAAATATTTGGCATCGTCGGTAGCACTCTGGTTTTTGAACTTGTGGGTGTTGGTTTTGTAGTCCATAGTCCAGATGAAACTCGACACAGGCACGTATGTGCGCCGTTTCGTGGTGTCGTTGACAGTTTCCTCCTGCCAGTATCCCACCTTGTAGCGGTGGTTCATGTAAAATTCCCAACCTTTTACGCGAGAGAAAGCCGACGACAGATTCACGGGTATCGCCTTGGCGTCAATCTTAGAGTCGCCGCCCTGCAGTTGTGCAGGGTCGCTGATGTAAAGATCGTCGGTGATACCGCCGTTTTCATGGTTCAGCGAATTGTAGCTGAAAAACATGGCGTGCATGTCATATCGGTCGCCGATATACGATGACGAGAAACCCCAGCCGAAATTTTTCAGAGCCTGACGGTCATAGCCGCCCTTTGAATAAAGATAGTCGAGTTGGGCACCAAACTGCAGCCGCTTGTTGACGTTGCCGGAAAACTCGCCTTTCAGCCGGTCCTGTCCGGAATTGCGTCCGCCGCCCCAGCTGTAGCCGAGCAGAGTCATAGGCACACGAGTGTTGTAATAGCGCTGATTGTCGGCGCTGTGGAGCCAATGGCTCAACACATCCTCAAATTGAAATTCCGACCATTCCTCACGGTTGAAAAATATCTCGTCAACTCCGGCACAGCCGAAATTGCCGGTTGTCGCGTATGCGTCGGTAGTCATCGCCGGCACAAACTGGCGGTGATAGCCTTGATAAAGGGTGTCGATGGTCGACGGTGTGCGGAGTCCGAGCGGTCCGCTAACCTGCCAAGAGTATCCCGGCTCAATTGTCTGTTTCTTCTTTGCCGCGACGCCAAACGCCATGACAAAGCACATTATATATACGAATATCCGTTTCACGTTGCAAAGATAGTGCAAGCCGAGTGAAAAACATTCAAACTTGTTTGAAAATGTTTTTCCGAGGCGCAGCCTATTTTATGCAAAGATAGTGCAAGGTGAGTGAAAAACATTCAAACTTGTTTGAAAATGTTTTATGAAAAGAGGTTATCGTCGCAGAGCGACGACTCTTTGCCGTAACCCGGTGCGCGAGCACCCCAGAGCGTGCCGGGACTCGATGCTCTTTTCCGCAACAAAAAAACGGGCGGCGATTACTGCCGTCCGTTTTTTTTGTACGCCCGTGGGGAGTCGAACCCCAATCGTCGGAACCGGAATCCGATATTCTATCCATTGAACTACGGGCGCATTTTTCCGATTTGCGTTGGCAAAAGTACAAAATAAATGTTAGCTTTGCAAAAAGGTTTATGCAGAATTTATGAATGTAAAGATAGAAGACAGTTGGAAAAAAGCGCTTGGCGAAGAGTTTGAAAAAGATTACTTCCGCACGCTTGTCGATTTCGTGAAACGTGAATATGCTTCATCACAGGTGTTTCCGCCGGGAAATGAAATCTTTGCGGCGTTTGATGCCACCCCGTTCGACCGAGTGAAGGTGGTGATTCTTGGTCAGGACCCATACCACGGCGAGCATCAAGCCAACGGACTCTGTTTCTCTGTCAACGACGGAATCCCTTTTCCGCCGTCGCTGCTCAACATTTTCAAAGAGATAAAAGCCGACATCGGCACGGAAATTCCCTCATCGGGCAATCTTGAGCGGTGGGCAAGGCAGGGAGTGTTGCTGCTCAACGCCACGCTGACGGTGCGTGCCCACGAGGCGGCTTCACATCAAGGCCATGGTTGGGAAACGTTTACCGACGCCGTGATTGCGCATCTCGCTGCCACACGCGAGCATCTGGTGTTTCTGCTTTGGGGCGCTTATGCCATCAAGAAAGGCGCGTTTATCGACCGCTCGCGGCATCTTGTGCTCACGTCGCCGCATCCGTCGCCTCTGTCAGCCCATCGAGGCTTCTTTGGAAACCATCATTTTTCTCAAGCCAACGCCTACTTGACACAACACGGCGAAACACCGATAAACTGGTAATTATGAGACTGCTTCTCACGTCATTGCTTATGTTGTCGGCAACGCTGACTTATGCCGCCGACACGTCGACACGCATTTTCGACCAGTCGATGCGGTCGTTGCGCGCTTGTCTGGAAACCGACTATTACGCACCGCCAGTAATCGAACTCGGAGGCGACGACCGTGTGCGTGTGGAGTTTGACGACATCAACTCCGAGCGTCGCTATATGCGCTATTCGCTGCTTCACTGCGATGCTGCGTGGCAACCGTCGCAAATCGTTGAAAGCGACTATGTCGACGGCTTTAATCAAGCCGATGTCGAAGACTGTGAGTTCTCCTCTGGCACGTTTGAGCAGTATGTGCATTACGGTATCAGCCTGCCTAATCAGGATATGCCGATACTCCTGTCGGGCAATTATCTGCTGAAGGTGTATCTTGAGGACGATCCCGATTGCGTTCTGCTGCAACAAAGATTCTGTGTTGTGGAGAAGCGTGTGGGCATCGGTGCATCCGTGTCGTCGCGCACCGACGTGGACTATAACGACAGCCATCAACAGATTTCCATAACGATAAACACCGCAAACTGGAGCATCAACAACCCTTACTCCGACCTGCGTGTCGTTGTCACCCAAAACCAGCGCACCGACAATGAGGTGATGGTGACACAGCCTTTGCGTGTCAGTGGCAACACTATTGTGTTCGACCACGACCGTCAGCTGATATTTCCAGGAGGAAACGAGTTCCGTCGGTTTGAGATGGTCACAACAAACTATGCCGGGATGGGGGTGGAACGCTACACGTACAGCCATCCATACCACCATGCCGTGCTGGAAACCGACGAGCCTCGCGCGTTTGAATCTTATTCTTTCGACCGCACGCAGTACGGACGGTTCACAATCCGTGAAAGCAACTCCTACGACTCAAACACTCAGGCGGACTATATGATAACCCATTTCTCGCTTGCCATGCCGAGGCTTGCCGACGGTGACGTGTATGTCGACGGGGAATTTACGCAGCATCGGTTCGCTAACTCAAATCGCATGCATTATAATGTTGATACACAATGCTATGAGCTCGACTTGCCGTTGAAGCAGGGAGCCTACAACTATCAATATCTGTGGCTGCCAAATGGAATGAATGTGGCGCAGACGGCTAAAATCGAGGGCGACCACTACCAGACGGTCAACGAATACATGATCCGTGCATACTACCGGGTGCCGGGCGAACGCTACGACCGCCTGATTGGCTACGGGCTGATTTACTCCGGGCATTGAAAGTCAAAATTCGCTTGTTGTGAAAAACATACATGATTTAATGCGCATTTAAGAATAAAGTATTACCTTTGCATCGGAAATGGTTGCTCTGGCTTGTAGCGACGAGCCGTGACGGAGCATTAAAAGGGAATGAGGTGAAAGTCCTCAACAGTACCCGCTGCTGTAAGTTCTCGATGCCGGACATCTGTCCGGTAGGCAAAAGATGCTTTTAGAAAGTCACTGACAATAGTTGTCGGGAAGGCAAAGGCATCAGGAATAAGTCAGAAGACCTGCCAACCAAAATATACATAAGATTGTCTGCGGGATTATGGACTTTTATATGTGATGGCTGGCAGTAACTCTGCCCAGCCGTTATATGTTTGCTATTTTAACAGATTGCCCCCGTTTAGAAGTCTTATGACTTGCAAAAACGGGCGTTTTTTTGTTTTAAGTAAACTGTAACATTACGAATGAGGATTTTTCCTTTATTGTTTTTATGCTTGCCCTCGCTTGGAGTTTTGGCGGCAGAACCACAGGACACAACCGCGGAACGGATGCTCAATCTGAAAGAGGTTGTTGTCACAGCCACGGTGCCGCAGATTGATGTCATCCCTGCGCAGAAACTCAGCGGCGAGGAGCTGAAACGTCTCAACAGCAACAGTGTGGCTGATGCGTTGCGCTATTTCTCTGGAGTCCAGGTGAAGGACTATGGGGGAGTGGGTGGCATAAAGACAGTAAACATCCGATCAATGGGCACCAACCACACTGGTGTGGTTTATGACGGTGTGGAACTCGGCAACGCACAAAACGGACAAGTCGACCTGGGGCAGTTCTCGCTCGACAATATCGACGGCATTTCGTTATACAACGGTCAGAAAAGCGAGATTCTTCAGCCTGCCAAGGATTTCGGCTCGGCTGGATCTATTTATATACGTACGCGCACTCCTGAATTCAACGGAGGAGAGACATATCATCTGCGCGCCACGCTGCGGGCTGGCTCGTTCGACCTGCTCAATCCTTCGGCGTTGCTGGAGCTGAAATTGTCAGACAAAGTCAACGCCTCGCTTAGCGCGGAATGGATAAATTCGAGCGGAAAGTACAAATTCCGTTACCGGCGTGTCAATCCGGCTGGCGAACTGGCATACGACACAACAGCCGTGCGCCAGAACGGCGACATTAACGCCACTCGTTTGGAGGCTAATCTCAATGGTGTGGTGAAGTCAGGACAGTGGCATTTCAAGGTCTACAACTACAATTCCGAGCGTGGCGTGCCGGGGGCGATAGTCAATAACGTATGGCGTCGCGGAGAACGCATCTGGGACACCAACTCGTTCGCTCAAGTCAATTATACTCAGACATTCGGCAAGTTCACCACGCTCAACAACCTGAAATATGCGTTCTACCGCACTCATTATGTCAACAACGACGACAAGCAGATAAAAATCGACAATCTGTATAAGCAGAAAGAAGTCTACTTCTCGTCGGCCAACGAATATGTGTTGTTTCCGTGGTGGCACGTCTCGGCAGCTTACGATTTCCAATGGAACACGCTCGACGCCGATGTCTACGGGTTTGCGCAACCCGACCGCTTCTCAAATATGCTGTCGGTTGCAACAGCGTTCGACCTGGGTAGGTTAAAGGCGCAGGCGAGCGTTTTGGCTACGTTTATCCACGATTCACTCAAGGGACAGCAGTCGCCCTCCGACAAGCATGTGCTGACACCTGCGGCGTTTGTGTCATACACATTTGTGAGAGGCTTGTCGGCAAGGGCGTTCTACAAACAGTCGTACAGAATGCCTACGTTCAACGACCTGTACTATGCCGATATGGGAAACTCGAAACTCAACCCCGAGCGCGTGACGCAGTACAATCTTGGCTTGCTGTTCAGCAAGCGCGGTGGCGGACTGGTGAGCGAAATGCGGTTCAGCGGCGATGCATACTACAATTACGTCAAAGACAAAATTGTGGCTTATCCTAAGGGGCAGCAGTTCCGCTGGACGATGCTCAATCTCGGCAAGGTGGACATCCGCGGTGTCGACGTTTCGGCGCAGGTGACGCTCAATCCGCTGCGCGACTTTTTTGCCACGGTTCGCGCGCAGTACACCTATCAGCGCGCCATCGACGTGACCAATCCTTCCGACAATTACTATCGCGACCAGATTCCTTATATTCCCCACCATTCCGGCTCGGCGGTGGTTAATCTGACATGGCGGGAATGGAATTTCAATTATAGTTACATCTATGTCGGAGAACGCTATAACCAACAAGAGAACATCCGCTACAACTATACCCAACCATGGTATACGAGCGACGTGTCGCTGAGCCGTGATTTCAAAATCAGACAACGCATAACCCTGAGGGTTTTGCTCGAGGTCAACAACCTGCTGAGTCAGGACTACGACGTGATTCTGAATTACCCGATGCCAAAACGTAACTATCGCATCACATTGACTGTCAATATATGAGACGTGAGACATACATATTTGCTCTTTTGACATTGCCTCTGCTGCTGGCTTTCGCCGCCTGCCGCGAGGATGAGCTGGTTGTGCCCACGGAGTATGAGATAATCGGCGACGAGGCGTCGGGCAGCCCTGTGCGGGGATTCTATCTTGTCAATGAGGGCAATATGGGCTCAAACAAATGCAGCCTTGATTATTACGACTATTACACAGGGCTTTATTCGCGCAATTTCTATTCCGAGAAAAATCCGGCAGTGGTGAAGGAGCTCGGCGATGTGGGCAACGACATAGGCATTTATGGGTCGAAACTTTATGTGGTGGTCAACTGCTCTCACAAAGTGGAAGTTATGGATGCACGCAGCGGTGTGCGCATCGGACAGGTCGACATCCCAAACTGCCGCTATGTGCGTTTCCATCGAGGCAAGGCGTATGTCAGCTCCTACGTCGGACCGGTGCTTATCGACCCAAGCGCGCCGAAGGGTGCGGTCTTCGAGGTCGACACGGCGACGCTTGCCGTGACACGCAAGGTGACCGTTGGCTATCAGCCGGAGGAAATGGAGGTGGTCGACGATTATATGTATGTAGCCAATTCCGGAGGCTACCGCGCTCCAAACTATGACAATACGGTCTCTGTGATTCAGATGATCGACTTCAAGCAGGTGGAGCAGATTCCCGTAGGCATCAATCTGCATCGGCTGAAGAAAGACCGCTATAACAAACTGTGGGTCACCTCGAGAGGCGATTACGAAACGCGTCCGTCGCGCCTTTATGTGCTTGACAAGAAGCCTGGCTACAACAAGATGGTGGTCACAGACACTCTTGACGTGGCATGCTCGAATATGGCAATCCACGGCGACCTGCTTTACTATTACGCTACGGAATGGAACAACTACACGGCTTCAAACACCATTTCCTATGGCATTATTGACACGCGGACAAAGAAAATCGTGTCGACCAATTTCATTACCGACGGGACGGAAAAGGAAATCACCATTCCATACGGTATAGCCGTGCATCCGGTCTCCGGCGACATTTTTGTCACCGATGCGAAAAATTATGTGTCATCGGGCACTCTCTATTGCTTTTCTGCCGACGGCAAGAAGAAATGGAGTGTGCGGACGGGCGACATCCCTGCCCATATAGCATTCCTGTATCAATGAAAAGAAAGATAGTCATATTATTGTTGCCTCTGATTCTGTGGGCTTGTTCCGATGAGGTGCCGATGGTCAATCTCGGCATCGACGACGTCTACTATGTGGCGCGTATGCAGAAACTGCCGTTGCGCTCGGCGTTGACAGGGGAGAAGTATCGGTGGACAGTCAATGGGAAAGAGGTGTCGGCAACCGACAGCTATATCTTTTTGGCTGAAGCGGAGGGTGTCTACAATCTTACGTTCGACATCATCGACCCTGACACGCCTTATCATTTTGAGTTTACGGTGAATGTGCTTCACGAGGAGGTGGAGTACAGCACTTACATTTCCCGTGTCTATGAATATTGTCCGGCTCCGGGACAGTTTGTCAACGAGATGCCGAAATATGAACCCGGCGACACGTATGCCGACATACTGAAAAAATGCGAGGAGTCGATTTCAGGAACAAATGATGTGCTGATTTCGCTCGGAGGATATGGCGGTTATGTTACGTTCGGTTTCGACCACACGGTGATAAATGTGCCTGGCGAGCGCGATTTCCGGATTTGGGGAAATGCATTCTATGAATTGTCCAATCCCGACAGCAAGGGCGGGTCGGCTGAGCCGGGCATCGTTATGGTCAGTTTCGACGCAAACTGCAACGGCATCCCTGACGATGAGTGGTATGAGCTTGCCGGAAGCGAGTATCACAAGCTGGAAACGCTTCATGGTTATGAGATAACCTATAGCAGGCAAGGCGACGGCCATACGCCTGTTGAGGACGAGAGCGGCTATCTGACAGATATGACCTACATCCCATGGCATGATTCTCTCGGTGGCTCGGGCTATATAGCTAAAAACATTTTCCACAGCCAGGAGTATTTTCCTCAGTGGGTGAGTGACAACGAATTGACATTCAAGGGCACGCTTCTTGCGCCCAACGGGGTGGACTCCAGCGGCACAGGACGCTACTATATCCTCTATACATATCCGTGGGGTTATGTCGACAATCATCCGAATGACTATGAGGACTTGAATAGTTTCGACATAGGGTGGGCTGTCGACAAAAACGGCAATACTGTGAATCTTCCGGGGATTGACTTTGTGAGAGTCTATACTGGAGTAAACCAATATTGCGGATGGCTTGGCGAAACCTCGACAGAGCTTTCCAAGGCGCGCGACCTCCACGTGGCGCTTCCCGGAGTGCCTCTTCCTAATCCTTTGACTGAAAAAACATTGAGATATGAGAAAAAATAAGACATTGACATTTGTTTTGCTCTCGGCGATGGTGCTGTCGGCAAATGCGTTTGTGATTGATTGGAACAAGATTGTTCATTGGGCGGGTTCCGGCAACAACAAAGCCGCTTTGGTGGTGCAGTTTGCCGACAACGGTCCGGAGGAGGCATACGTGTGGGGATATCGATGGAACGACGGGCAGACACCGTCGGGCGAGGATATGTTTCGCGCGATAGCGAAGGAGTCGTCAGACTTGACACTGTTCACGCAGTTTACGGGAATAATGGGCAGCACGGTGTGCGGTATCGGATATTCCGACGGACATACAATTTCAGATTTCCTTGAGTTTGATTTTGACGGCGCGAAATCCGACAGCCGCGTAAGTTTCAACTATTTTTCCGCAAACACGTCGATGGGACAGACAAGTGTGCCGGGATGGGACACTCCCGATATGTGCAACGATGCGATAGCGGCTTCAAAAACAGCACATATTCTTGAGCATCCGATAAATGCGCGTGCGTATGGTTATGCTGCCTACGACTATGACTGGTGGCAGGTGTTTGACCGCACCGACGCTGACCATCAGAGATGGAATGCCGGATGGTATGACGGCTATTGGAGTTATTGGGTAGGAGGCGTGGATTCCGACAATTTCTCTTATTCCGGACTGGGAATGACATCGCGCAAGCTCAAAGACGGCGATGTGGACGGATGGAAATTCCAGGCGCTTGACGGCCCGGTTGTGATGGTGGTTGGCGGCAGACGTCAGCAGAACGCATTGCCTAAGGACGCCGATGCGTCGACAGGCGCTTCAACGCAATGGCACAACCTCAATTATGTGCATTTCTCCACCGATGGAGTAGGCTCGGTTGAGTCCGACAATGGCTCGTCGATGGTTGAGGTGTTCAACCTGGAGGGAATGAGGGTGCTTGCCGTCGATTCTTCGGTGCCGGCATCCGAGTTTTTTGAAAGATTGGAGAAGGGCGTCTACATTGTCAGAAGCGGCAAGGTGGTGCGCAAAGTGATAAAGAAATAACTAACTAATTTTTATTAATTAATAAATAAAATTCCTTATGAAAAGAATTTTACTTAGTCTGACCGCGATTTTTGTGGTAATGACTATTGCTGCCAGGACGCAGTTGCCGAGGACGGTGCAGGGTGTGCCTTACACACCTAAGGCGGCCGACGGAAAACTTCGGGCGGCATCAGATTGGGAGTGGGCAACTCCCGACGACATGGCGGGTGATGCGAATTTCACCTTCGACATGATCAAGAACTGGACCGGAGAGGGCGAAAACAAAGCCGCTCTGGTGATTCAATGGAACTACGACGACGAGCCGGCAGCTTTGGTGTTCGGCTATCGTTGGACAGGTCAAGCCACTGGTGCCGACATGCTTAAGGCGGTGGTGAAAAACAATCCGCGCCTGTATGCATTGATGCAGTACACAAACGTTAGCTCGCCGACCGATCCCAATGGCGGCTACACCATCAACGGTATCGGCTGGGACGTGGACGATGACGGCGACATTGCCCTTATCGACACTGGCAACGGCAATCAGGTCTACGAGTCGGAAGACGGATTTTTTGAACATCCGCGCGGCTACAAGCCCGGACAGGGCGGTTCCTCGGATTATGACTATGACAACTGGAAGGCGCGCGACACGGATGACATGTGGGGCGCCGGATGGTATTCTTCGTATTGGTCGTATTGGGTTAAGGACAATGCTAAAGACAATTTCAGCTATTCAAGTTGGGGCGCTTCTGGCCGTGTGCTTGAAAACGGCAGCTGGGACGGCTGGAATTTCGCACCAGGAATGTCCCCCCATGACTGGAAATCGTTTGTCGCAGCGCCGCTGCCTATTCCTGCGGATGCAAAGACAGTGTTTGTAAACGAAGGCTTGCGCTATGAACTGAAAAGTTATTCTGCAAAAACCGTAAAACTTACTGCTCCGGAAACCGGTGTCTACACAGGCGAGGTTGCTGTGCCGTCGACATTTGTCGACGAGGGCGTGACATATACCGTGGTTGAGGTCGACAAAAATGCTTTTGCCAACTCGACAGTGACAACGGTCTCTCTTCCGGCAACAGTGACTGCCATAGGAAAAGAAGCGTTTAAAAACTCCACTATCGCCACGCTCAACGTGCCATCGGTCGATGGCGTGACAAAAATAGGCGACGGGGCATTTTTCGGATGCTCCAACTTTGCTACTCTCTTTGTGCCGTCGTCGATGACGTCGATACCCGACAGTATGTTTGAGGGAACGGCGATTGCCGACATCAAATTCCCTGCGCATGTGGAAGCGGTTGGAAAACGTGCGTTTGCCGCATGTCAGCAGCTTGCCGGAGTAGAGATTCCGACAACGATAACTGCAATCGGAGATGAAGCGTTTGCCGAGTCAAATGCAATCACATCTGTAAAAGTTGCATCGACATATCCTGTCGCGATTGCCGACAACGTGTTCAGCGCGGAAGCTTATGCCAATGCGACTCTTGAAGTGCCAAACGGCTACACTGCCGACTATGCGGCGGCTGCCGGATGGAAAAAATTTACCAAAGTAAGCGAATATGTCCTTGATGTCAAAGTAGGCGACATTTTCAAAGTAGGCGGAATGACTTATGCCGTGACTGCGGTAGGAGAGTCGAACAATGTAAAAGCCACCTACTGCAAGGTTGAAGGCACTCCAGACCGTAAAAAAATCGAGGCAGCCAACAAGGCTGGATATGTGGGAGAGATCACAATCCCTGCGTCTGTGACTTTCCAGAATGTGGATTTCAACGTGACTGAGATGAGCGACAGCACATTCTATGGTGCGTCGGAACTTACTCTTGCCAGAATAATCGCACCGGTTGTTTCTTTGGGTGATTATGCTTTCTTCGACTGTACGAAACTTGAATCTGTCGACCTTCCGTCAACGCTTAAAAGACTGGGCACATATGCATTTGCTTATTGCAAGAGCATGCCGAGCGTGACTCTGCCTGACGGGCTTACGGATTTTGGCGAGGCGCGCACATTCGCGTGGTGCTCAAAACTGAGTGATATCAATTTCCCGGAGGGAGTTACGGCTTTGCCTGAATATTGCTTCTACGGAACAGGATTCTCTGGAATCAGATTGCCGTCGACTCTCCGTACTGTAGGCCGGAATCTTTTCCAGAGTTGCCCGTCGTTGCGTAAGGTGATTATTGAAGACGGACTTACGGAGATTTCTGACTATATGTTCAGCTCTTGCAGCAGTCTGGTTGTGGTAAAGATGCCTGACACTGCTACAAAAATCGGAAACTATGTTTTCCAGAATTGCACATCGTTGCGTATGCCGGTATTGCCTGCCGGACTTACTGAGGTGCCTAACTATATGTTCAGCAAGTGCAGCTCGATGGAATCAATCGAGCTTCCTGAAACGGTTACGAGCATTGGCAATTATGCATTTGAAAATTGCAGCAGCCTTGAATTTTCACTGCCTGCCGGCGTGACTAATTTGGGTAAAGGCGCGTTCAAGAATTGTAAGCTTATAAAGGAATTTACGATGCCTGCGGCGATGACTGAGATTCCTAATTCATTGTTTGCTGGTTGTGTGGGTCTTACTACTTTGAAAATCGGAAAAAGCGTGAATGCAATCAAGGGTTATGCCTTCGACGGCTGCAATATGCTTGCCAACATTGTTTATGCCGACGGTCAGACTGGAGTGAACCTCCCGTCGACATTGACATCGATTGAAGCGTATGCCTTCAGAGGGTGCAAAGCTGTCGGAACTTTAGTGCTTCCGGAGGCGTTGGCATCGTTGCCGAGCTACGTTTTTGAAAATGCTGGATTGAATAGGCTTGTTCTTCCTCAAAAGAAGATGAACTACAACAACACGAATTTGGTTTACGGATGTACGGGCATAAAGGTATACTCTCCTGTAACCGAACCGGGAGCGACTGGGAGTTATACATGGCGCGTGAAGAACGGCTCGCCTGCGACGTTTGCCGAAATTGTTGTCCCTGCGGGATGTGAGAGCGCATACAGCAGCATTTACTATTGGGGAAAATCTAAATTGACAACACTTCAGCTGGAAGGGATTCAGCTGGTTGAAGGCTCGGCGAAGAAGGTTGGTGGAAATCTTGTCATTTCAGGCCGGATTGCCGGAACTTATGACGATGCTCATGCGCCTGCCGCATTTACGCAGTTCAACGACGGCGTGTTGTTCAAGGGCAAGACTGTGAAAGTGGTCTGCAAAATGACATCGGCGACGCTCGACATTGCCAAGGCGGCCTCGATGACGGAAACGACGGTTGGCGACGACGCTACGTTTACGGTTACCATGCCCGACACAGAGAATGCCGATATGTTGAGATTGATTGTTCAATACGAAGATAACGGATCAACATATACTGCAGGGTATCCGGAGATGATCAATGTCGAAAAGACGTTTGCTTTCACAGATGCGGAATATGACGCCCATTTCGATGAGTCGTTCACTCCGACGCTTGAGTTTTATAGCGATGCTTATTCGCTGGACAAGATTGAATTCTCATCGAACAACACAAAAGTGGCAAGCGTGAACAAGCGCACCGGCGCGGTCAGCGTGAAGCGCGTTGAGGGCGACGCTGTGATTACAGCTGCGTTGAAGACCGATCCTGCTGTCAAGGCAACGATTACAGTGCATGCCGCGTTGCGCAATCCGGTTACCGGTTTTGTGCTTGGCAACGGCGACAAGACTATCAATCTTACATATCTCGACATTCTCGCTCTGTCGCCTACGGTAGAGCCTGCGAATGCCGATATTCAGACCTACGATGTCAGCGTAAGCGATCCTGAGGTGGCTACCACTTATGCTGCAAGGGCTTTCAACCCGTCGCGCAGTTTCTGGGAATTGATTACTCACAAGACAGGCACTGTCGACGTTACGTTCACATCACAGGATGGTTCCGGCGCATCGACGACTTATACGGTCAACGTGCTTGAGCCAAACCGCGAACCGCTTGCCGACAGTTATCAGAATGGTACGTTCTGGCTCAACGAGGATTGGTTCGGGCATTCTAACGGCTCAATCAACTATATTGCCGACAATGGCGAAATGAAATACCGCGTGTATGAGTCGCAAAACAAATATGAGTCGTTTGGCTGCACGTCGCAGTATGGTATCATCTATGGAGACAAACTTATCGTGATGTCGAAGCAGGCGACCGACGGCGGCGACCCTCGCAAGGGTGGCGGACGTGTTGTGGTGGCTGATGCCAAGACGCTCAAAAAATTGGCTGCGTTCGACTATATCGGCGCAGACACCGACGGCGACGGCAACGGTGACGGTGACGGACGCGCGTGTGTCGGCGTTTCTGAAAACAAGGTTTATCTCGGATCGACAGCCGGCATTCAGGTGCTCGACACCCGTACGCTTACTTTGGGCGGAATGGTCGATGGTATTGCTTCCGGTGAGAACAAGTACAACGGACAGATTGGCGACATGGTTGCCATCGGCAAATATGCGTTTGCAATCCAGCAGGGTGTGGGTGTGCATGTCATAGACATCGCCACAGACAAGGTGGTCAAGACATTCCCGGTAGAAAGCAACGATGCTTCCGGCATGGGCTATCCTCAGGGCATCACTGTCACTGCCGACGGCAATGTGTGGGTTGCCACTACTGCCGGTGCCTCAAGTGGTTTGTGCACATTCCGTTGCATCGACCCGAGCACGCTCGACGTGACCGACAGTGTTGACCTTCCGGAGGGACAGCGTGTCACTTGCGGATGGGGTGCATGGCGCTCAACCAATTTCTTTGCTTCAAAGAGTGAAAACGCCATTTGGTATGGTGCCGGAGTTGAGGCTTCAATTGTTTCGGGCAACACGGGCTATTACAAGTGGACCGTAGGTTCCGACATCGCAGGAATCCAACCGGTGTTTGTGTTCCCAAACAATTTGCCGGGTGTTGACAGCAAAACGTTCCAGGCTCCTTATGCCGGTGTGCGCTACGACGACCGCAAGAATCAGCTGCTCGTGGCTGCAACCCATGGCGCTTCGTCAAACTATCGTTACAATTGGCTCCACTTTGTTGACTGCAAGACTGGCGACATCGTGAAAACAATCAAGCTTAAGGATTATTATTGGTTCCCTTCAATGCCGATTTTCCCCGATAAATATGCTCCAGAGTTCAGCGATTTCCCTGAGGTGAGTGTTGATTTGGCAAAGGATGGCGACATATTTACAATCGACCTTAAGGATTATGTGACCGACAAGGACAATATCGATGCGGCAATACGCTTGTCGATTGTAGGAGGCGACGCTGTCGCTGCCGACAACACGGTCTCTGACAAGAGACTGGTCAACGCTACGCTTGAAAATGGTGTGCTTACAATCACTCCGTTGATTGCCGGTCACGGTAACCTCAATGTAAAGGCGGAGTCAAACGGCAAGACCACTACGGTCAGCATTCCTTATGCTGTGGAGGATTCGGCTTCAGGCATTCACAATGTTGATGGCGCTGCCGGCACATTGTCGGTTTGCGACAATATTGTAACTGTGAAGAATATGGCAGGAACCACCTTCGCTGTCTATGACATGGCGGGTCGTGTTGTCGGTGCGTTTGTAGCCGATTCCGATTGCGCGCGCGTGGCATTGACGCTTCCGTCAGGAGTCTACGTCGTTGCGTCAACCAACGGCAGCCATACGCTGAAATTTTCAATCCAGTAAGTATTAATCAAGTGAGCTTGAGCGGTTGTTGACCGTTCGGGCTCACTTTTCAATGTGCTTTTTAAATGAAAATATTATCACGAGCAATAATCGTTGCGGCATTTGCCGCCGGAGTCTTGAATACAGTCAAGGCGTCGGAGACAGACTACACGAAAGGCATCATGATTGTCAACGAAGACTGGTATGGACACCAGAATTCAACGGTCAATTACTTGTTGCCCGATGATGTAGACGGCGATTATTGGCGCTATCGCATTGTGCAGGCGGAGAATCCAGGAAAGGAATTGGGCTGCACGAATCAGTATGGTGCTATATGGAACGGACGTATGTATCTGATTGCCAAACAGGAGAAAGATCCAGGGGCTTCTGTAGTGGGCGGACGCATTTCGGTGACCGACGCCAAGACAATGAAGCTCATCAAGCAGCTTCAGATTATCGACCCCTCGGGGAGGCAGTGCGACGGCCGTGCTTTCTGCGGAGTGACCGACAAAAAGGGGTATGTGTCGACGAGCAACGGCATCTGGGTGCTCAATCTTGAGACTCTTGAGATTGAACGTCAGGTGGAGGGTTCGGGCAACCCGAATCTCGGTGACGACGACAAGCCCAACACTGATTCCGGCAGTTCGTTGTATTATGGGCAGACGGGAACGATGGTTCTTGCCGGTGGAAAAGTCTTTGCCGTGCATCAGCAATATGGACTGCTGGTGGTCGACACGCAGACCGACAAGGTTGTCGATGTGCTCGACATGGGTATTGTCGATGATGTTGTTGAAGCGGAAACAGGCAAACGCCCAGCTTCGGGAATAGGCTCGACGATAGTGCGGTCGAAAGACGGCAATCTGTGGTATGCAGTAGCCAAAAACGTGCAGGGCATGGGGGCGACGTTGCCATATGTGGTCAAGGTCAATCCTACGACGTTGGAGCGCGAGGTGGTGCATATCGACGGCGAAGGTATGTATCCGCCGTCAAACTCCTGGTATGCATGGACTCCCGACCCGATGTGCGCGTCGCGGGTGACCAACAGCCTTTATTGGTGCGGCGGCGCCAACAGCTGGTTTACGACCTATTGCGTTTTCCGTTTCGATACCGACAGCCATAAGATTGAGAAAATCATCGATTTCTCTTCGGAGCCTGGCGATTGGCATATCTACGGATGCTCGCTTGGCATACATCCGCAGACCGACGAGCTGTATGCTTCGGTGTTTCATCAGTTTCAGGACCAGACGTACGCCACACGGCGTTATACATCCGACGGAGTCCTGAAGAAAGACTATCCGATGATTGCCAACTATTGGTTTCCATCGATGATTGTTTTTCCTACCGACCCATACAACAATCCGGGATATTCTTCGGTTTCGGCTACGACATCTGATGAGAATATTATGGTGAAAGTGGTCGGCAGGTCGATAGTGGTCGACGGTTGCCATGATTTCCAAGTGTATTCGCTTGACGGCAAGATGTGCGGGGCTGTAAATCTTCAGCCTGGCATATATGTGGTGAGAGCGGAGAATGGCACAACGCGGAAAGTAATCGTGAATTAGGATAAGTTTAGATAGTATTATAGTTTAGTTTCTAGCAGTTGAGGCGGAACGTCGGACGACGTGCCGCCTCAACTTGTTTTCAACAGGCTGTCGACAAAGGCGGTTGGCAAGTTGTTGGTAATTCTTGGAAGAAAGAAGTAGGCAGTTTCATTAAATCTTCCTACATTTGCCGTTGAAAAGAATGAAGTATGGAGAACGTTAACGATATAAAGAATTCCAAGGAATACAGTGATTTCCGTGAGTACCAGGAATTCCGCAAATTCAAGGCGGAGCAATGGAAGTCGGCTCGAAGCAAGGCGCAGTTTACCGACGACGCGAAGATTCAGCCTCAGGACAAGGAGATTGAAGACGCGGTGCTTGGAGCGTTGATGCTTGAGCGCGATGCCTATGCCATTGTGTGCGACTTGTTGCGACCGGAGTCGTTCTACGACCCTGGAAACCAAAAAATTTATGCTGCAATCAACAAGCTCGGTGTGATGCAGCAACCCATCGATATGCTTACCGTCACGCAGCAGCTGCGTGCCGACGGCGCGCTCGACGATGTGGGCGGTCCGGTGCGCATTTCTGAATTGACATCCAATGTGGCTTCGGCGGCGCATATTGAATACCATGCGCGCATCGTGGCTCAGAAATTCTTGGCGCGCCGACTGATTTCGTTCTGCTCTGAAATAGAGAAAAAGTCGTTTGACGAGTCGTATGACATCGACGACCTTTTGCAGGAGGCTGAGGGTAAATTGTTTGAAATCTCGCAGGGAAACTTGAAGAAGGATTTCACGCAGATTGACCCTGTAATCAATTCTGCCATGGAGCAGATTGAGGCCGCCGGCAAGCGTGAAAGCGGCTTGAGCGGTCTGCAGACCGGTTTCCACAATCTTGACAAGCTGACGTCGGGATGGCAGAACTCCGACCTTATAATCATTGCCGCACGTCCGGCGATGGGAAAAACGGCGTTTGTGCTGTCGATGGCGAAGAATATGGCTGTCGACTACAACACTCCGGTGGCGATATTCTCGCTTGAAATGTCAAACCTTCAGCTGGTCAATCGTTTGATTTCAAACGTTTGCGAGATTGAGGGCGAGAAAATCAAGAGCGGACGTTTGAGCCGGCAGGAGTGGGAGCAGTTGAACTCGCGTGTGCGAAGCCTTTTCAGCGCGCCGCTTTATGTCGACGACTCTCCGTCTCTGTCAATCCTCGAGTTGCGCACGAAGGCGCGCCGTCTGGTGAAGGAGCATGGTGTGAAGATTATCATCATCGACTACCTTCAGCTGATGAACGCTACGGGTATGAAGTTCGGAAGCCGCGAACAGGAGGTGAGTATGATTTCACGAAGCCTCAAGCAGTTGGCCAAAGAGCTTAACATCCCGGTAATCGCACTGTCGCAGTTGAGCCGTAAGGTGGAGGAACGCAACGACGGCAACAAGCGTCCGCAGTTGAGCGACCTTCGTGAATCGGGTGCCATCGAGCAGGATGCCGATATTGTTTGCTTTATCCACCGTCCGGAATATTATACGCGTTCTACTACAGACGCTGAGAACAGGGATATCCGCGGCATGGCTGAGTTTATCGTGGCGAAGCACCGTAGTGGTTCGGTCGACGATATTGAAATGACGTTTGTCGCACGGTTCGCACGTTTCCAGAACCGTTCGGAGCCAATGCCGTTTGAGAAGGGTACGATGGCGTCGAAAATCAATGACGACCCGGGACCGCAGGAAGTCTACATTCCTGCGCCTGCCGACGGACAGCCGAATGCTGTCGACGTGTCGGCTATGGGGCTTGGCAATGATGCGCAGGGCGGACCGATGCCTGATTTCTTAAGTGAATAATTATGGGTTTCGGGGAAATAATGATTGCTGTGGCTTTTGCAGCAACCGCTGCTGTCGGCGGCGCCGCCGACAGTGTCATGCGCCGTCAGGCTGACGGTTTTCTGCAGGCGTTGCCCGACGGATTGCAGCAGACACAGACTCTTGCCGTGGAGAAAGCCATTGCCGGCGACAATGCCGCTTTGATGGCTGTGCGCAATTCGCGGAACACGCGTCAGACGCTGTCGGAAAATGTCAGTGTGAGGCAGTTGTCGGAGTCGTTGCGGCTTTATGAGCCGAGCGGTGTCGACGGGAGGTTGCCGTTGCTGGTTTATTTCCATGGCGGCGGCTGGACTTTCGGCAGTCTGAACAGCTGTGCGCGGTTTTGCGACGCGGTGGCGGCTATGGGTGGCGTGAAGGTGCTTGCCGTTGACTATCGGCTTGCTCCCGAGCATCCGTTCCCGTGCGGACTGCACGACTGCTGCGATGCGGTGGCATACGCCCGCGACAATGCCTCTTTGTTGGGCATAGACGCATCGCGCATCAGCGCCGGAGGCGACAGCTCGGGCGGCAATCTTGCTCTTGCTGTGGCTCTTTCCGATGAATGCCGTGGCGCGTTGGAGTCGCTTGTGCTTTTTTATCCGGTCACTAAGGCTTTTGCCGACGGCTCGGAGTCGTGGCGTAAATATGGCAGCGGCTACGGGCTCGATGCGGATTTGATGGAGGCGTTCAACCGAGCCTATCTTGGCGGAACGGATTCGGAAAACCATGCCGTCAGTGTGGGATTGTGCAGCGGGGAGCAACTGAGACGTCTGCCGCGCACTCTTCTTGTCGCTGCCGGACGCGACATCCTTAGAGACCAGGGCTGCGAACTGGCTGAAAAATCAGGCGGACGTATTGAAAGAGTGGAATTTCCTGACGCCGTGCATCTTTTCATCACAGTGCCCGGACAGGATGAGGCTTTCCGGAAGGCTGTCGATTTGACGTATGAATTTATAACACAGAAACAATGATAAAACAAACCGTATTAAAACTGTCTCCAAAGCGGAGAGGATGCCATTTAATCACTTCTGAAATTATGAGCGGCATCCCGCAGCAGCTGCCCGAGACCGGGTTGCTGAATCTATTCGTGCAGCACACTTCCTGCGCGCTTACAATCAACGAAAATGCCGACCCCGACGTGCGTGGCGACATGGCGCGCATCATGGATTGCCTTGTGTGTGAGGGCGAACCATATTACGAGCATACGCTTGAGGGGCTCGACGATATGCCAGCCCATGCCAAGTCGTCGCTTTTCGGTGTGAGCATTACGATTCCAATCTCCGCACATCGCCTTGCTCTCGGCACGTGGCAGGGCATCTACCTCTGCGAATTCCGCGATTCCGGCGGCAGCCGAAGCATCGTGGCTACCGTGATGGGAGAATAAAAAAAACGAAAAAAAACGCCTGCAAATCGATGACTGCAGGCGTTTTTTTATGAGATTGCGTCTGAATATTAGCACTTTGCGCCTTTTGCGCCCTTCACGCCTCCACCGAGGCTGAAGATGTTCTGGTCAAAGTTGGTTGTTTTCTGGCCTTGTTCGCGTTTGCGCTTCAGAGCCAGCTGCACGAGGCGGTCCATCAGTTCGTCAAACTTGATTCCTGTGGCCTCCCACAGATAGAACGACAGAGACCCAGGGATTGTGTTGATTTCGTTGACAAAAACATTGTTGGTGCTGGCATCGACCATAAAGTCAACGCGGCTCACGCCGTGGCACGACAATACGCGGAATGTTTCTTTGGCGAGGAATTGGATGCGCTCCGTGATGTCTTTCGGCAGGTCGGCAGGGATGCGCTTGTCGGAAGCCTGCATGCCTTTCGCGCCCTTTGTTCCTCCTTTATACTTGTCGTCGTAGCTCAGGAACGCGCCGGTTTTGATAGGCTCTTCAAGAATCGACGGCTGGCAGTCGTCGCAGTCGCCGAGCACTGAGCAGTTTATTTCCTTGAGGTTCTCCACCATGTCCTCCACGATGATGCGTGTGGAGTATTGTTGTGCGGTTTCAACGCTGTCGAGCAATTCCTCGCGTGTCTTTGCGCAGCTGATCCCCACGCTTGATCCGAGGTTGGCAGGTTTTACGATTACAGGATAGCCGATTCGCTCTTCCACTTTCTTCACCAACTCGTCTTTCTCGCGGTACCATTGCTTGTCGGTAAACCATACGTAGTCGACCACAGGGATGTCGCAGTCCTTGAGAATCATCTTCATTGTCACCTTATCCATACCGTTGGCCGACGACACTGTGTTGCAGCCGGCGTAAGGCACGCCGATGGTCTCGAGCACGCCCTCAAAGATGCCGTCCTCGCCGTTTGTGCCGTGAAGCACAGGGATGACCACGTCGATGGCTGCATAGACGTTGTGTCCGCCGAAAAGTTTTGTCTTTGCGCGGTAGAGGTTGAAGTCGCCGAACTCAGGACGCATGTAGACTTCTTCGCATTTTTCTACAAGGGCCTTCATGTCGCGGTAGTTCTTTACGTCGAAAAGTGCGTCGCCGGTCACCCAACGGCCCTGCTTCGTGATGTATACTGGTATGACGTTGTATTTGTCGCGGTTCATTGCGTGCATTGCCTGTGATGCGGAAATCACGGAAATCTCATGTTCAACGGAGCGACCTCCGAAGAATACAGCAACAGTTGTTTTCATTTTCTTTTTGTATTGTTATGGGTTGTTTTATTGATTGCTTATTTGAAGGTGTCGGGCAGGTCGTTCTCGTAGAGCACGGTGTCGCCCATTTGCAGCAGCGAGGCAAGACGTTGCTGAGCCTCGGCAAACGAGTCGACCACAATCAGGTTGCCGTCGTTGAACGTGCCTGATTTCTTTATGCCCGCCACAATGGCGTCGCGGTTGTATTGTCCTACGACGATTGCCACATCCACCGTTTCCGCTATGTGCTCGCCGAACGCCTCGTTGAGAGCCTGCTGGCGGTCGCCGAGTTCAATCATTCCCGGCGTTACCACGATGCGCTTGCCGCGGGTCATTCTGGCAAGCACGTCGAGAGCCATCCGCGATCCGTGAGGGTTGGAGTTGAACGCATCGTCGATGATTGTCACTCCGCCTGGAGTGCGCTTCATGTTGAGGCGGTGCTCCACTTGCTCAATCTGGCTTACGGCATAGCGGATTTTGTCGGCTGGCACACCCAGTTTCATCGCCATGACAACGGCGGCGAGAAGGTTGGAGATGTTGCATTCGCCCACAAGACGCGTTTCGAGCGACATCACGGTGCCGCCTTTTTTGTCTGCCACGTCGAAGCGGGTGCCGTGTTCCGAGTATTCAATGTTGCGCGCGGTGTAGTCGGCGTTTGCAGTGGCTTGCACGGCATAGCGCAGGCACGAAGTGTTGTCAACTTCGCGATTGGCCACGTATGGAAAGTCATCGTTGACCACGCAGAAGCCGTCGGCAGGGAGAGCGTCGGCAAGCTCGAACTTTGTGCGTTGCACATTCTCTATCGATTTGAACGATTCCATGTGCTGCTCGCCCACAGCGGTTATTATGCCGTATTGCGGATGCACGATGTCGCAGATTTCCTTGATGTCGCCGCGTTGCTTGGCGCCCATCTCGCAGATGAAAATTTCGGTGTACGGCTTCAGCATCTCGCGGATGGTGCGGGTCACGCCCATCGGAGTGTTGAAGCTGCCTGGAGTCATCACCACGTTGAATTGTTCGCTAAGGATGCGGTTCAGATAATGCTTGGTGCTTGTCTTGCCGTAACTGCCCGTGATGCCGACCACCTTCAGCGACGGCATTTCGCCGATGATGCGGCGCGCGTCGTTGACATAGCTGTTGTTGATTGACTTCTCGACAGGCTGCATCGCTGCGTTGCACAGAGCGAGCACGCCCCACGAAAGCACAGCCATCGCTGTGAGCGCAGCCCCTGCGGCGGTGATGTTGATGCCGGCGTCGGCATGTGGTGAGCACGACAGTGCCGCCACAACCAGCGTGGCGACAATCATAGCCGAGAGCAGACGCCACACGCGTTTGGTCATCACCAGCGGCTTTTTATATTTCTTTTTGAGCAGGATTGCTGCCTTGATTGCAAAAACAATGATTGCAATCGGCAGAGTCACCACCTTTGGAAACATCGAGACGAGAAGCAGGAACACCGCAAGGTCGGAGATTCTCGACATCGAAGCATAGTCCTTGCTCATGCGCCACCACTTGAAGTAGCGATCGTTGCGGTAAGAGTTCTGCTGCATCATCTGCAGGTCGAACTTGTAAACCTGCAACAGGTAGAAAGCGGTTGTTGCCACCATTACGGCGGCGAGGATAGTCACGGTCAATTCCATTACTTTATAGTTTTGTCTTTATCTAAGAAACTGTTGATTACGGCTGCAAACTGATATGGATTCTCGAGGAAGCTGTAATGTCCCACGCCGGGAAACTCCACCAGTCCGGCATCCGGTATTAGCCGTTCCATCTTGTGGGCGTCAGAGATAGGAGTGGCAGTGTCGGCGGTGCCCCATACGAGCAGTGTCGGGCAGCTGATTTTAGGCAATGCCCATGTCAAATCTTCATTGACCACCTTGCTCAGAATCTGGCGCATACGCACCGATGCGCTTGAATAGTCGCTCGACCCCACGCGTTTGCGGTAGCGGTTGAGCATTTCCTCGCCCTTTGTTTTGCCAAGAAGCAGCGGCAGGGCGTGTTTCACCGTCTTGTAGGTGTAAACCTTGATGTAGTATTTCATTGAGTGGCGCGGCTTTATGCCTGCGGCATCGACAAGAATCAGTTTGCGCACCTTGTTGCGCGACGACAACAGGATGCCTACGCGTCCGCCGAACGAATGCCCGAGCAGTATAGGGTTTTCGATGTTCTCTTTTTTCAGAAACTCCTCTGTCAGGCGGGTGTAGTCTTCTATGCCCCAGACTGTTTGTGGCTCAGTGCTTTTGCCGAAGCCAGGGAAGTCCACATTGTAGACTTTAAAATATGGCACAAGCAGCTTCTCGATGCTTGCCAGCGTTGTACGGTTGCAACCCCATCCGTGCATCAGCACCACAGGAATGCCCTCTCCCTCAACGCTATAGTTGAAGTTGACTCCGTTAATTTCAATTTGTTTTTCCATTTTCGCGAAATATCATTGCAAAGATAGTGCAAGCCGAGCGAAAAACATTCAAACTTGTTTGAAAATGTTTTTCCGAGCCGCAACCTATTTTATTCAACAGATAGTGCAAGCCGAGTGGAAAGAAAAGAACTTGTTCAATTTTCTTTTCCGAAGCGCCGCCTATTTTATTCAACAGATAGTGCAAATCGAGAGCAGAGCATTCAAACTTGTTTTAACTTTTACGCAAAAAACGCGGCTTTTGTTGATGTTCACTTAAAATTTTATATAAATTCGCTTGGAAAAATTAAAAAAAAACAATTACATTGCGCTCGAAAAATATAAAATGAAAAATTACAATCCAATTATTAATAACCCAAACCTAAAAATTATGAAAAAACTATTATCGAGCGCATTGCTTCTGTTGGCAATCTGTTCATGTAACGAGAATCTTGGACTTGATTTGGAAAATGCGGCTGTGCCGTCAACGAGAGCCTTTGCTGTGGAAACGTTCTCTTTTGATTCAATTACACGTCCGGAAGTGTGGTCTACATATCAGTCGTTGGAGGAAATGCAAAGAGCCTGTCAGGTGCCAGACAGTATATTAGTCACGCTGACGACCGAAGACTTGGTGAAGTTGTGTATGGACTATCCTTTATATGGAATCTATACGGCATACAACAATGAGCAGGACGGTATACGTGTGATTATGGATGGATTCAATGGCTTTGGCGAGTTGAAAAAACGAAAAGATGTGTCAAAGGCGTTGGTTGATTGTTATGAGGCTTTTGATGCAGACAAAATGGTGGCGGTGATGGCTGCAGATGTAGATTTCAATTCGGATTTGAATCCTTTGAAATTAGGGTATCTTGAATTGTTGCTTTCAACTGACGAGATTTCATCAATGCTTGATGCGGAAGACGTTGCCCGATTGGAAAAGGTTCGGATAGAGCAGTTGCGGAAACAAGAGGCGTTGCCGGAATTTTTTGGAGAAAAAATGTTGCATCGCACAAGACGGTTGGGAACAAAGTTTGCTTTGGAAAACGATGCGTCTACGCGATCGAGTGGTTCTGTAATCGTAACTACAAAGTGTGGAAAAGAAGTGCAAGGACTGCTTCGGGAGGAAATGTCGGATTATGAAATGGGATATTGGGATGGCTATTATGACGCAAGTTTTCCGAATGCTGTTAGAGAAGAGACATCGTCTAATATGTATAATTGTCATGGCTATGCTTGGTGTAAGAGTGATGGAGGCATAACATGTTGGATAAATGCAGAATCGGGTAATTCAAACATTGAGAAATATTGGACAAGAGATTATTATGTGTCAACAACAGAGGCAAATGCTGTTAAGGTGAATTATCCAAAATCAGACCATTCTGCGGTGAATGTGGGCAATGGAATGTATATATCGAAATGGGGTAGTTGCCCTTTGATGAGGCATGCACCTGATTATGGCCCGTATCCTAATATGAATATTCGAAATTATTATCGACATGATGATATCTATGGGGTGATTGAAAGTGGAAACGGAAGTGGCGAAATAGGGGTTGGCAATGAAACTTCTTATTCGGTCTCTTTTGATAGAAATTTAATTCCTACAGGTAGCAATGTGCAAAAAGAGTGGGTCATAGAAAATGCTAAAGGAGATGATGCTATAGGCAATGAGGCGGATTTTACAGAAGGAGGTGATGGAGTTGCCAGGATATCATTTAATAGAGCAGGTGTATATGATATATATTATAATGTATATCTGAAAAATACAGGACATAAAATTATCAGTTGCTATGTTCAGGCATTGGTGGTTGAATAAACAATAAGCATTATGAAACGGATATGTATATTGCTGTTGTCTGCAGTTTTGGCGGCTACGGCGGTGGGGCGGACTGTGACGGGTCGTGTTGTCGACGATGAGAGCGGAGAGGCCCTGCCTTCGGCAAGCGTCTATGCCAAGTCGTTGGCGAAAGGCACATCAACCGATTCTGATGGACGCTTTGAAATGGCAATCCCGGAAGGGAAGACGGTTGATTTGCGGATAAGCTATGTGGGATATAAAGAGACAACAATACAGATTAAGTCGGGAAGTGCGCCTGTTGAGGTGCGGCTGCAGCGAGGCACGGAGTTGCGTGATGTGCAGGTCTATGGCGCGCGTCATGACTTTGGCGTTAAATCCTCGCAGATGAGCGCACAGGTGCTGACATCGCAGCAGGTGAAGGAGGTGCCGGCATTGTTTGGTGAGATTGATGTGATGAAGTCACTTCAGCGTTTGCCGGGCGTTCAGTCGTCGGGCGACGGCACAGCGGGAATCTTTGTGCGAGGGGGCAATTACGATCAGAATTTGATTACGCTCGATGGCTCAACGCTTTACAATGGAGAGCATCTGAAGGGCTTCGTATCGGCAATCAATGCCGAGATGGTAGACAATGTGGTGTTGTATAAGGGGGCCTTCCCTGCCCGTTACGGCTCGCGCCTTTCGAGTGTGATCGACATAGGTGTGCGTGAGGGTGACTTTGAGTCATATCATGGCAGTGCATCCATAGGAATGTTGTCGTCGAAGGTGCAGGCTGAGGGTCCGATATGGAAGGGGCATACGTCGTTCAATGTGGCAGCTCGCGCCTCATATTTCGGAGCCATAGTGCAGCCTTTGCTCAAAAGCGTTTACGACAACAAGAAGGCAATGGAGCCGTATGCCAAGATGAATTTTTATGATGTCAACGCCAAATTGGTGCATCGCTTCTCGGAGAGCGACCGACTGTCGGCTGTGTTCTATTGGGGCAAGGACGTTAGCAATTCTTCTCCTACCGATAGTGAGACTAATTTCGGAAGCAAGAGTGGTGAGACTAGAACTAAAAAAAATGAGACAAAAAACAATTGGGGCAACCTGGTGTCGAGTTTGTATTGGACGCATACAGCCGGCGACCGATTCCTTATGAATGTCAACGCGAGTTTCAGTCTGTATGACTATAGACTGTCGCAGAATGTGTCGGGATATTATGAGAGTCGGAAGACGGGACAATTGCAGAGAAAGACAGAAGAGGTGTCGGAAACACGTTATGATTCGAAGGTGAAGGATGCTTCTATCACTGCCGACTTCAGATTTCGCCCTGTTGCTGCCCACGATTTGCGATGGGGTGCCAAAGGCTCGTTGCAGCAGTTGTCGCCGATAATCCATGCCTATAGTTACAATTATGATTATACGCCGACTAAGGAAACGCGTATGGAAACCGACAGAACAATAGGCAAACGGCAGAACTTGCTGACGGCAAGCGTATATGCCGAGGACGATTGGACTGTGGCTTCGTGGCTGATGGCAAATGTCGGGTTGCGCTATTCGTTGTTTTCTGTTGAAAACAAGACATACGGCTCGCTTGAGCCCCGCGCTTCGGTGCGCTTCCTGCTTACGCCTGCCATGGCGTTGAAACTGTCGTATGCACGGATGGCGCAGGGCGTGCATCTGTTGAGCAGCAGCAATATCGTGATGCCGTCAGACATTTGGGTGCCTGTGACTGAAAAAATTCCGCTGATGCGCTCCAACCAGTATGCCGGTGGTGTCAACTATGAAATTATGAAAGGTCTTGAGGTGTCGGTTGAGGGCTACTACAAGACGATGGACAATGTGCTGGAATACAACAACGGAGCGTCGTGGCTCAATTGCACCGGCGATTGGCAGAGTCTTGTCAGCCTCGGCAAGGGACGCTCCTACGGCGTGGAGCTGATGGCTCAACGCTCTGTGGGCAACACTACCGGTTGGGTGAGCTACACATGGGCTAAATCCTTGCGCACATTTGACCGCCCGGGGCAGGAACTGAACGGCGGACGCGAGTTTCTTGCCGGCAACGACAAGCGGCATAATTTCAACATCGTTGTGGTGCAGCGATTGGGACAGCATTGGAAACTGTCGGCGTCGTGGACTTATCAGAGCGGCCGCCGCGGTATATTGGCAAACACATCAATGTATGGTGGCGTGCTGCAGGAATGGGATCCGAGTTTCAGACCGGAATCCAGCACGCTTAAAGAACAGGAATATATGCAGAATCGTGATGATGCCACACATTGGGCGGAAATGCCGGGCATGTTTGTCACTTATCGTGAGCGCAACAATTATAAGCTTCCGGATGTGCACCATCTTGATGTGGGTATAACCTATTCGGTAAACCATCGGAGGTTTGGTGCGAGCGAGGTTAACTTGTCGTTCTATAATTTGTACAACCAACAGAACATCAACAGCGTTTATATCGGGACAAATGACAAAAAATATGTGCTGAAAGGCATTTGTATGTTCCCGTTTATGCCGTCGTTGACCTACACATTAAAATTTTGATAAAATGAAACGGTTAAAATATTTGATTTCAGCGTTGAGCATCGTTGCGGTGGTGCTCACGGGCTGTGAGAAAGAGCTTGGCTTTGACGAGGGAGGAGAGAACCTCAATGTGATAGCGATAAGTATGGTGGCGTCGCCCGACACTACGCTGGAGGCGATTGTGGCGCGCACATACCGCACGGGTGTTGTCGGCACGGAAGGAACGAATGTAGTGGAGACGTTTCTGAAGGCCGCCACGCTGCGGTTTGCCACGGTGACATATTCGGTCAACGGCGCCTCTCCGGTAGAGATGGTCTACGATGCCGAGCATTGCCGTTTCCGCAGCGACTATCGACCGAAGGCAGGCGATGTGATTGCGGTTTCAGCCACTGAACAGAATTTTCCGTCGGCATCGGCAAATTTCACAATGCCTACGGTTGCCCCGACAGTCGAGATTGTAAGGACTCGGAAATATCAGCAGGACCATTTGCTTGACCAGCTTGAAACCGGGTATTATGACGGTGGACAGGACACGGTGGTCGACATCTCTCTGAGGATGAAGGGGCTGGAGCCGTCGGGCTATTACCGTCTCAACGTGCGCAGCCTCACGGAGAAGGTTGTCGACGGCAAGACGGTGTATGACACCAATGATTGTTATCATTCCTACGATCCTTTGTTTCAGGATATCCGGCTGTCGAAGCCCCGCAAAGGATGGTATAAGGATTTCAGCAACGTGTTTGCCGGCACGGCTGCCGGTGGCCCAGGATATGAGTGCACGGTGACCACACGTTTGCGCAAAGGCGATGTGGGTAAGCGCATAGTGGAGGTGGAGTTGCAGTCGTTGACCGAGGATTTATACTACTATCTGAAGTCGGTGATGCTCTATCAGGTCTATTTGCAGTTGATTAACGACGCACAGACGGAGGCTGTGCAGATACACAGCAACGTAGACGGCGGATTCGGTATTGCCGGAGGCTTGCTGGGCACAGAGAAGCGTGCGGTCGCATTCTGATGCATGTTTAGGATTTTTGGTTATATAATTGAAAAAGCACTTCCGACGCGATGTCAGGAAGTGCTTTCTTTTTGAGTTATGCTTTAGTCAAAGGCTTAAACAAGTCCTTTGCCGTGGCAGTTCTTGTATTTCTTGCCGCTGCCGCATGGACATGGGTCGTTGCGTCCCACTTTCGGTCCTACTTTGATAGGGTCGGTGTGGTGTGGGCCTTGCGGAGCGCGTGCTGCTTGACGCTGCTCGTCCTGTCCTGGATACTCCTCCTTGTGGGCGGTGTATTTGCGGTAGTCGTCGCGGCGTTCTGGCGCTGCCACCGGTTCTGCCGTAGGCATCGACGGCGACACTGACGTGTTGCTGTAGCGCGGTGCCGGGATGCGTGGGCTGTTGTCGGTTTCTGTTGCCTCTTCAGCCTGCGCTGGAGCCTGCTGCTCGCGTGGCGGTTGGCTTTGTGCCTGCACAGGGATTTGACCGCGTGTCAGCGAAGCCACGGCTTTTGCATTCATGTTGTCGAGCATTGCGTCAAACATCTTGAACGACTCGATTTTGTAGATTACCAGCGGGTCTTTCTGCTCGTAGCTTGCATTCTGAACCGACTGGCGCAACTGGTCGAGTTCGCGCAGGTGCTCCTTCCATGCCTCGTCGATGCTCATCAGCAAGATTGACTTCTGCCAAGCCTTGGCGATGTTTTTGCAGCCTTCGTTGTACGACTCCTCAAGGTCGACAGTGATTCCAAACACACGCTTGCCGTCGGTGATAGGCACGCGCACAAGACCCTTGCCTCCGTGGTTTTCCACGATGTCGGAAATCACCGGCATGGCAGCCTCTGCCATCTTCTCTGTGCGCTGGTTGAATGTGGTGATTGCCTGGCGGTAGATGGCGTCAACCTGCTTGTCTGTGCCCATCTTCTTATATTCATCTTCAGTGAATGAAGGCTCGAAGCCGAATGTGGTAAGCACATCCATGCGCAGATCCTCGTAGTCGCTTTGCGATCCGTAGCGCTTCACGATGTTGCCGGCAGTCTCGTAGAGCATATTCATGATGTCGATGCCGATACGCTCACCCATCAATGCATGGTGGCGGCGGGAGTAGATCACCTTGCGCTGTGCGTTCATCACGTCGTCATATTCAAGCAGGCGTTTACGGATGCCGAAGTTGTTTTCTTCCACGCGTTTCTGTGCGTTCTCGATTGAACGGGTCACCATGCCGGCTTCAATAGGCTCGCCCTCTTTAAGTCCGAGACGGTCGAGCATCTTGACAACCTTGTCGGTTGCAAACAGACGCATCACGGTGTCTTCAAACGACACGAAGAACACTGAAGAACCCGGGTCGCCCTGACGTCCGGCACGTCCGCGCAGCTGGCGGTCGACGCGGCGTGACTCGTGGCGCTCCGTACCGATGATTGCCAGACCTCCGGCGGCTTTTACTTCTGGAGTCAGTTTGATGTCCGTACCACGACCCGCCATATTGGTTGCGATTGTCACCACGGCTTTCTGTCCGGCGCGTGCCACGATTTCAGCCTCTTTCTGGTGCAACTTGGCGTTGAGCACGTTGTGAGGGATGCGGCGCAACTGGAGCATACGGCTCAGCAACTCGGAGATTTCCACAGATGTTGTTCCGACCAGCACAGGGCGTCCAGCTTCTACCATCTTCTGGATTTCGTCGATTACGGCGTTGTATTTCTCTTTCTTTGTCTTGTATACGCGGTCGTTCATGTCGATGCGTGCCACCGGACGGTTGGTCGGGATGGTCACGACGTCGAGTTTGTAGATGTCCCAGAACTCGCCTGCCTCAGTCTCTGCGGTACCAGTCATACCGGCAAGCTTGTGATACATGCGGAAGTAGTTCTGCAGGGTGATTGTTGCGAAGGTCTGTGTCGCAGCTTCCACTTTCACGCCCTCTTTCGCCTCGATGGCTTGGTGCAGACCGTCGCTGTAGCGGCGGCCTTCCATGATACGTCCTGTCTGCTCGTCGACAATTTTGATTTTTCCGTCGTCGATGACGTATTCGATGTCGCGGTCAAAGAGGGTATAGGCCTTGAGCAGCTGGTTGACAGTGTGCACGCGTTCAGCCTTGATTGCATAGTTCTGTGCATACTGTGATTTCTTCTCGGCCTTCTCCTCGTCGGAGATGTTCTCGTTCTCCAGTTCTGCCAACTGTGTTGTGATGTCGGGCAGGATGAAGAAAGTCGGGTCGTCAGTCTTGCCGGTGAGCACGTCGATACCTTTGTCGGTCAGCTCTATGCTGCGGTTCTTCTCGTCGATTACGAAGTAGAGCGGATCGGTGACGATAGGCATCTGCTTGTTGTTGTCCTGCATGTAGAAAGCCTCGGTCTCAAGTAGGAGAGGCTTGATGCCGTCCTGGCTCAGGTATTTGATGAGCGGACCGTATTTAGGCAGACCCTTGAAGGCGCGGAAGAGCAGCAGTGCGCCTTCCTTGCGCTCATCCTTGTTGTCGGATGCTATTTTCTTCTTTGCATCGGTGAGCAGCGATGTCACAAGGCGGCGTTGCGCATTGACCACTGTCTCTACGTTCGGCTTGAACTGGTCAAACATCTGGTCGTCGCCTTTGGCAACCGGACCGGAGATGATGAGCGGCGTGCGGGCGTCGTCGATAAGCACTGAGTCGACCTCATCGACGATGGCGAAGTTGTGTGGACGCTGCACGAGGTCGGCAGGCGATGTTGCCATGTTGTCGCGAAGGTAGTCGAAACCGAACTCGTTGTTTGTACCGAATGTGATGTCGGCGTTGTATGCGCGGCGGCGTTCTGGAGAGTTGGGCTCTGTCTTGTCGATGCAGTCAACAGAAAGACCGTGGAACATGTAGAGCGGACCCATCCACTCGGAGTCACGTTTGGCGAGGTAGTCGTTGACGGTGACCATGTGCACGCCGTTTCCTGTCAAGGCGTTGAGAAACACAGGCAGCGTTGCCACAAGTGTCTTTCCCTCACCGGTTGCCATCTCGGCGATTTTGCCTTGATGAAGCACGATGCCGCCGATAAGCTGTACGTCGTAGTGGATCATGTCCCAAGTCACCTCGTTTCCGCCTGCCATCCAGTGGTTGTGGTAGATGGCTTTGTCGTCGTTGATTTCAATGAAGTCTTTGCCTTGGGCGGCGAGTTCGCGGTCGAAATCGGACGCGGTCACTTCGATTGATTCGTTTTGAGCGAAGCGGCGTGCGGTGTCGCGCACGATGGCAAATACCTCAGGAAGATATTTGTTAAGCTCGTCTTCGAGCACTTCAAGGATGTCTTTCTCGATTTTGTCGATTTTCTCCCAGTAAGGCTCGCGGTTTTCATACTCCACATTCTCGATTTCAGCCTTGATGTCGGCAATCTCTTTGCGTTTGTCGGCAACGCTGTCTTTGAGTGCTGCGCGGATTTTGGTGATGCGGTCGCGCAACTCGTCGTTGCTCAAATTCTCCAACGTGGGGTAAATCTTGTTGATTTCAGCCACGATTGGTTGAATCTCGCGCAGGTCGCGCTGCGACTTGTTTCCAAAAATTTTTTTCAGGAAATCATTGAATCCCATAATGTATTTTAGTTTTTTGTTTATAATCGTATTGTTGTGCCTCGGGAAATCCATTGTCGCGCCTGAGGCACACGGCGCTGTAGTGCCGCTTAGTCTTTAAGCGACAACGGCATCATGCGCGCGCCGTTGGGCGAGCGTATTCTGAGGATGCGTGCCACGGTGGGCGCCAGCAGCGCCGCATCGATTGGCGATGTGATTTTCTGAGGCTTTACGCCCGGCGCAATGATGAATGCCGGCGCGCAGACAGCGTTGATGTTGACTTGTTTCAGCTGTTGCTGGTTGTTGTAGTCGTCGCGCACTTTCCATCCTGGCGCGATTTGCAGAAACACGTCGGCTGTTTCCTGCGACGTGATTGACTTGTGCAGCCGCAGCAGTGTCTCGCTGACAGGATTGTCGAGCACCTCGTCGACGGAGTATGCCTCGTCTACGCCAGCCATACGGCGCAAGAATGCACCCGACACTTTGCGCAGTTCCTCGACTGAAACGTTTTTCTCTTTTGCAAGTTTCTCGTTGAGATAGATTTTCTCGTTGAAGTATCCGTTCACCCAGCTTCCGTTGCCGTAGAGCGCCATCAGGTACATGTTGAGCAGCGACACAGCCTTTTTCGACGAGAATTCGCCTGTCGGGATGTTGAACCGAGGGTCGGTGGCATACATGTCGTTGAAATAGCCTGTCGGCGTCACGAAGATGCAGGCGTTGCCGCCAACGTTTTTCTCAATGGCGGCAAACAGACGCTCAAGCTGATGGTCGAGACGCAGATATTTGTCCTGCAGCTCGATGCGGCTGTCGTTGTCCGACGCATATCCGTAGGGTGCTGCGGTGTATGCGATGTTGAGCATGTCGACCGTGGCGCGTTTGCCCAGAGCCATGTCGTTCAGGCAATTGATGGCCACCGAGGTTATTTCCTCGTTGACGAGAGCCGAACTCTTGAATTTCTCTACGCCGTCGCCGTCCTTGAACGTGTATTTGAAAGGATAGAACGTGCGGTGGAGAGGAATGTCGGGATATTTGTTGATGTCCATGCTCGGACGCCAGGTCAGCGTGTCGAGGCGTGAGCGCAGAGGCATCAGCATATTGCGGGTCGAGATGGTTGTAGGGTAGTCTTTGTAGAATGTAGACGAAGCCCATTTACCTGTTTTGTCGCTTATCCAGAAAGCGCCGTTGGCAGCGTGTCCTGCCATCAGAATGGCTTGTTGTGCGTCGGGGGCGATGGCGTATACGTCGCCGATGCCGTTGTTGTCCATACGCAGCTCGTCGCTGATGGTCGACACCTTTATCGCCATTGGCGAGAGCGTCTCGTCGGTGGCGTTGCCAATAAATTTAGGGTCGTTGAGAATCAGCGTTACGCGGCGCGCCTCTTCGTTGTAGACTGTGGCGCCGGTGATGCCGTTGACGTTGGGATAAGTGCCGGTGTAGATTACGGCTGTCGACGTCGTCTTGTCGAGCTGTGCCATGTCAAACACCACGTTGTCCAGTTGCGCGCCTTCAGCCATGAGGCGTTTGAAGCCTCCGTTGCCAAACTGTGACTGGAGCAGGTCGAGATAGTCGCCGCGAAGTTGGTCGATTGATATGCCCACAATGAGCGTAGGACGCCCCGACGACACCTGCGACAAGGCAGACATCGCCACGAGCGAGAATATCATTGAGGATATCAGTCGGTTTACTTGCTTCTTTTTTCGCATCTCTTATAGTTTACGATATAGCCTGCTGAACGCGCTAACGTGCAAAGCATCAGCGGGAAAAACGCTGCGTTTGCCGTTTGTGGCAAAGCCCGCCACGCGACAAGCAATATCAAAACAAGCGCAAAGTTAAGAAAATGATATGAATATACCCACTTTTTTGCTGATTTTATCCAAATTGTAATTGCCGGGAACAGGCAGAACGGGTTCAGCCAAAAGCCGAGCCAGTTGGGTGAGGTGGCTTCGTGTTCGGAGATGAAGATAAGGAAGAACACGAGGCATCCGGTAAGTCCGGTCAGCGTGAACCACACTGTGTCGAGCCAGCGCATCTGCTTGTGTCGCACCACGCCGAAGACTGTGGCGCCGGCGATGAGTGCAAATGCCAGCCAGCATATAAACAGGGGCGACAGCAGGAATGGTGTGGGCGGCAGAACGGCGTTCTCGCTGCCTTCCACGAGCGTGCTTGTGCTTTCAACGATGCCCACGCGCTGTCCGGAGGCGGTTTTATAGGTCGCGCCTGCCATCTCCTTCATCAGAATTATTGGGGCAAACATCTGCTGGCGGACGGAAATAGGGCGGTCGATGCCTTGTCCGAGGGCAAGGTCGATGCCGAATTGATACCACGGGTAGTTGCAGCCGTAGTGCGTCATGATGTCGCGGTAGGTGGCGTCGGGGTGCTCCGACGGCGGATAGGAGAGTCCTCCTACGGCTTGCTCTATGAGGTCGCGCGGCCGCGTGGCGCAGTTGTTGAGCACGTAATTATAGCGATATTCGCGGTTTTCGGGCAGGCAAAGCCGTTCAAGCTCGTTGAATAGCCATAATGCCTGTTGTTCAGACAGCCGCAGACGTTGTTCCACGACCTTAGAGCCTCTACCGGCATATTCTGGTGTGAAATATTCAGTGGGGTATCCTCCTACGGCATAGTCGGTCTCGCCTTTAACAAAGCGGTAGACGAAATGGGGCTGGTTGAACGAGAACAGTCCGAAGTTATACACGCGGTCCATCGTCGCGCCGTCGGTGATGCGGATGGCTGTGTGTCCGTACAGTTCAAACACCTCCTGTCCGGGAAAGCACGTCAGCAGGCTCACGTCGAGACGTTGCGCCTGTGCCGCCACGGGCATAGCGATGCAGATGATTATTAGAGCCAATAACTTTTTCATAATGCAAAGATAGTGCAAGCCGAGAGGAAAGAAAAGAGCTTGCTCGATTTTCTTTTCCGAACCGCAGCCTATCTTATCTAAAGGTGGTGCAAATATTAAAACGGGGTGCATCCCGCTGTGAACTGAACTGCACCCCGCTTTATGCTATGAAAGATGATTCATCACCAATAAGTGAACTCATTTATGTCGGTATATGTCGTACCGTTGATGATGACTTTGTCAGGGTCTCCGCTTGAATCCGTTGTGCCTTTGAGGAAGACATTCTTGTTGAACGCAGAGCCGTCGGAATACCGGCAGTTGATAAATTCAATGATTGAATGCTGCTTCATGCATGACACAGCATAGTCGTAGTCATAGATGTTGTTGCCCTCGGCGTCTTTTCTGTTAGCTGTCGGAAGCCAATGGTCTTCGGTGGCTGTGGTGTAGCGGCCAAATTCGCAGTCCTTGAACACGCTGCTGCCATAGCAGCGGGCGTATGGATACCATAAATCACCGCAGTCGAATGTGCAATTCTCAAAATAACCGTCGCTCCATCCCGACATCCATCCGCGGAATGTTGTGTTTCGGGCAATAAGTTTTCCGTTTCCAGGTTGATTTGTGCAGTATTGGAATTTAGGACCGAAATTGCAGTTCTCAAGAATGATGGTTGTGCCTGGATCCATGGCAAACACACCATAAGCCGCTCTGATGGTAAAGTTCGTGTTTCTGACAGTCAGCGTTTTTCCGCCGTTCAGATAAATTCCGCCCCCTACGCTTGAGACATCTTTAATAAGATTGATGATGCCGAGTTTCACATTGTCGAGCACCACATTGTCACTGTTGATTTTGAGATAGCATCCATCGCTAGTGCCGGCACTGTCGTCGCGGGCAAGCGTGACGTCTTTGAACGTCACGTTGTCGTTGGGTATCTGGTAGCCGTTCTTTATCTTCAGCACCGAATTTGTTCCGCCGGTTATCACCACGCCTTCGGCGATGTTCTCAGGGATGGCGAGCTGCACGTTGTCGGCGAGCTGCACATGGCGGTTGTGGTGAGATGCTGCGTCGGCAAGCTCTTCGTCGGTGGCGATGCCGAGTGTGCCGATAAATGCAGGCTCAATCACAACGTTGAAGTCGATGCTGTTGGTGAGCAGCGATCCGTAGATGTTGGTGCGGTAGTTGCGCTGCAGCGGAACGCTCGTGAACGTGCGCTTCATCGGTGTCGTGCCGTTGGTGTAGTCGAGAGTGACGTCGGCTATGGTCTTGTAGTCGGGCACCAGCACGTAGTTCATCGACAGGTAGTTGTAGGCGGAGCCGGCAGGAAACGCCTCGGAGGCGTCGGGAATGTCGGCATAGGAGAAAGTCACGTCGGTGGCGTTGCCTACGACGCTGCCCGACGCAAGGTTGATTGCCGAATAGGCTTGCGTTGCGACTTGAGTCTTTGTCACGGTGTAGCCCGATGCCGCAGCGGCGGCAAGGTCGTCTGTGCCGATGTTGAGCTGTGCGTACGGACGGTAGAGTTTTACGGTTTGCTGGAGGTTGCCATTCACGTCAATCTCCGCTTTTGCGAAAAACGCGTCGTCGGCTTCGTTGCTGCACACTGTGGGCGCGAGTGTAGCCACTTGTGTCGTTTCGTCGAATTTCGATCGTGCGCCAACCTCATCTGCGGCAGCCCAGAAGATCACATCATACTTCTTGCCGCTTGCCAGCTGGAGCTGCACGTTTTTTGACAATCCGGTCATTTCTACGGTTTCAGCAGCCTTGCCGTCAAACATTGCCAGGGGCTGCTGTTCTCCCTGTGGATACACGGCATATTTCAGAGACTTGATTTTCGAGGCTTCGCCGAATGCGCGTGTGCCTAATTCTTTTGGTAACTGGACTGTTAGCGATACAAGGTTCTCACCTTCACCCTCGGTGGTGAGCTTAACTTCATCGCTGCACGATAAAAGCAACAAGGGTGTCGCAGCGATGGCAATTAAGGTCTTAAAATTCCCATTCATAATGTATTAGTTTTTTTAAAATTTGTTTGGAATGTTTATACTACAAAGATACAAATATTATATTCTAAATCAAAAAAAATCAGAAAAAAAATTTCATGGAATTGCAGAAAAAAATAGAGAACAATCCATGTCGGTGTAAACCGCATTGGTTGATTGCTCTCAAATCTGTCGACGCTTTCCAGAGATAGTCGTCGTTAATATACGCTGAGCAACTCCATGTCGAAGATTAGTGTGGAGCCGCCGGGAATGCCGGGCTGCGACAGTTTGCCGTAAGCCATCTCCGCCGGGATATACACTTCCCATCGGTCGCCTACGTGCATCTGTTGCATTGCGATGCTCCATCCGGTGATGAGGTCGCTGAGCCGTGCTGCAAGTGGAGAACCCCCGCGGCTGCTGTCGAATGTGCGCCCGTTGATTGTGCGTCCGGTGTAGTGTGCGGTGACAACGCTGCGTGCCGACGGCTTGCGTCCGTCTTTGTCGCCCGAGGCGATGACTTTGTAGTAGATGCCTTTGGGCAGGGGGTTCACTCCTGCCTCTTGTGCCTTGTCGGCAAGCCATTGCCGGTTTTTCTCGGTGTATTCTCTTTTTGCCATAGTCGGTGCTGTTTTTATTTGAAAATGTGACGTATTGTTTCCAGCGGTTCGTAGAAAATCATGCGCGGACCTGAAAAGCGCATCACCTCGCGCATCTGTCGGCGCATCGACGGCTTGTAGCAGTGCACTGTGCATCGGCGGCACGACGTTTTGCGCTCTCCGAACGGGCAATGCTCCAGCCGCGACTCGGCATAGGCGAGCAACTGACGGCAGCTGTCGCAAAGCTCGCTGTTGCCTTCTTTCTTGCGGCAGTAGAGGCGCACCATCACGCTGACCACGCGTTTCTCTTTTTCGATTCTTGACATATAATTGACGGTAGGGTGGAAATAAAAAAAAAGAGTCGCTTGAAAAAGCGACTCTTGCTGTGGGTGTTGACGGATTCGAACCGCCGACCCTCTGCTTGTAAGGCAGATGCTCTGAACCAGCTGAGCTAAACACCCTTGCTTCTCAAAAGCGTTGCAAAGGTATGGCGAATTTTTTAATCCTCCAAATTTTTTGAAAAGAATTTTTTAGGCAAAAGTTTGCCTGACGACGTATCTGTTGGATAATCAGAATGATAATAAATGAAAAAAATTATACCGTTACGATGCTTGCAGATTGGTGGAAATATAGTAATTTTGCAGAGTTATTGAAAATATCAATCTTAAAAACAAACATAAATGTCTCTCTCATCACTGACAGCCATATCTCCAATCGACGGCCGTTACCGCGGCAAGGTGGAGATTTTGGAAAATTACTATTCTGAATACGCGTTGATCCGCTATCGCGTAAAAGTTGAAATCGAATATTTTATCGCCCTCTGCAGACTTCCGTTGCCGCAACTTGCGGGCGTTGACCACGCACTCTTTGGAGAGCTGCGCGACATCTACGCCAAATTCTCGGTCGACGACGCGCAGCGCGTGAAGGATATCGAAAGCGTAACCAACCACGACGTGAAAGCGGTGGAATATTTCATAAAGGAGCAGTTCGACCGTCTTGGCTTGGCTCAATATAAGGAGTTCATCCATTTCGGACTCACGTCGCAGGACATCAACAACACCTCGGTGCCGATGCTCATCCGCGACTCTCTCCACGAGGCTTACCTGCCTCTGCTCGATGAGATGGTTGGCTTGCTCAACCAGTATGCCGAGGAGTGGAAAGACATTCCAATGCTTGCCAAAACCCATGGACAGCCTGCGTCGCCGACACGCTTGGGCAAGGAAATCCGCGTGTTTGCCTACCGCTTGGAGAAGCAGATAGAGCTGTTGAAGCAGGTGCCGGTGAGCGGCAAGTTTGGCGGCGCTACGGGCAATTTCAACGCCCACCGCGTGGCTTTCCCCGACCGCGACTGGCGTGCGTTTGCCAAGAAATTTCTCAATGAGAGTCTCGGTATCGAGCGTGAGGAGTGGACAACTCAGATTTCAAACTACGACAACCTGGCTGCTCTCTTCGATGCCATGTCGCGCATCAACACGATAATGATCGACCTTGACCGTGACATGTGGCAATATATCTCGATGGAGTATTTCAAACAGAAAATCAAAGCCGGAGAGGTGGGTTCTTCAGCCATGCCTCACAAGGTGAATCCAATCGACTTCGAGAACTCGGAGGGCAACCTCGGTCTGGCCAACGCGATTCTCAAGCATCTGGCTGGCAAATTGCCGGTTTCGCGCCTGCAGCGCGACTTGACCGACTCCACTGTGCTGCGCAATGTCGGTGTGCCGTTGGCTCACATGATGATAGCGCTTCACAGCACTCTCAAGGGCTTGCACAAGCTGCTGCTCAATGAAGCAGCCATCAGCCGCGACCTCGACAATATGTGGAATGTGGTTGCCGAGGCAATCCAGACCATCCTTCGCCGCGAAGGATATGAGAAGCCTTACGAAACGCTGAAGGCTCTCACCCGAACCAACAGCAAGGTGGACGCTGAAAGCATCGCCAGCTTCATCGACACGCTCAAAGTGAGCGATGCCGTGAAAGAAGAGCTTAAAGCGATTACTCCTCACAACTACACTGGGTTCTAAAGCATTGAAACAGTTGTAGGAAAGCACATAATTAAAAAGAATGTTAAAATTCAGTTTCTGACAAAGCCTTTTTTAATTATGTGCTTTTCCATTTGAAAAAAATGCAGTTACTTTGTCGATGGAATTATAAATTGCAAAATTGATTTAAATCTACAAGTTTTTAAGAATTAAGATTACAAATTAATAGCAAAGATAAAAAAGACGCCGAGAGGCAGTATTTGTATATAAAAAACAATTGAATTTACTATGGAAGAGAACAAAAAGCCGAAAAGAAGACGCATCGGCGAGTCTCAGGAGATGAATGGCGAGTCAGGACACTTTGAGAAGGTTACTTACAATCCGAAAGCTTCGTTTGTGCCTACTGATTCAGCACAGGGTGCGCCTGTGGAAGGTGGAAGCGACGCAGCGCCACGTCAGGACTATCGCAGACCGAACTACAACAATCAGAACAGCTACAACAGTTATGGCAACAACCGCCAGGGTGGTTACAACAACAACCGTCAAGGCGGATACAACAATTATAACAACCGCCAGGGTGGCTACAACAACCGTCAGGGCGGCTACAACAACAACCGCCAGGGAGGTTACAACAACCGCCAGGGTGGATACAACAATGCCCAGGGTGGATATTCCGACCAGCAGCACGACGGCGGATACAACAATTATGACAACCAGCAGGGCGGCTACAACAACAACCGCCAAGGTGGCTACAACAACAACCGCCAGGGCGGCTACAACAACAACCGTCAGGGTGGCTACAACAACAATCGCCAGGGAGGTTACAATAACAACAACCGTCAGGGAGGCTACAACAACAATCGTCCGGGTGCAAGTTTCAACCGCCAGGGCGGACAGCGTTTCACTCCACGTCCAAAACAGATTGTCTACGATGTGCCTGAAGTGGATCCGAACGAGGAAGTACGCTTGAACAAGTTTATGGCGAATGCCGGAATCTGCTCGCGTCGTGAGGCTGACGAGTTGATACAGCAAGGACTTGTGAAGGTGAACGGAAACGTTGTTACCGAACTCGGCTCAAAAATCAAGCGCGACGACGTGGTTGAATACAACGACAAGGTGGTTACGCTCGAAAACAAATGCTATATCCTGCTCAACAAGCCTAAAGACTGTGTCACTACAAGCGACGATCCAGACGGACGTCTCACGGTGATGGACATCGTCAAGAACGCTTGCAAGGAGCGCATCTATCCTGTAGGACGCCTTGACCGCAACACTACTGGCGTGCTTCTGCTCACAAACGACGGCGACTTGGCTTCGAAGCTGACTCATCCGAAATATGTGAAGAAAAAAATCTATCAAGTGTGGACCGACAAAGACATCGCTGAAGACGATATGCAGCAGCTTGCCGACGGCATCGAACTTGAGGACGGACCAATCCACGCAGATGCAATCAGTTATGTCAACGACCACGACAAGAACCAGGCGGGAATCGAAATCCACAGCGGACGCAACCGTATCGTGCGCCGTATGTTTGAGTCGCTCGGATATCGCGTGACTAAACTTGACCGTGTGTATTTCGCTGGCTTGACAAAGAAGAATCTGCCACGCGGACGCTGGCGTTACCTTACTCAGGAAGAAGTGAACTTCTTGAAACAAGGATCTTTTGAATAGAATTTTAAATCATACAAAATGAAACGTACAAAAATTTCAGAAATATGGGCGCCTGAGTTGATTGGCACAGACGTTTGTGTGAAAGGCTGGGTGCGCACGCGCCGCGGCAACAAGCATGTGCAGTTTGTGGCTCTCAACGACGGCTCTACAATAAAGAACCTTCAGATTGTCTTCGATATGGAGAAATTCTCCGACGAGGATCTGAAACCCATCACAACGGGTGCGAGCATCCACGTAGAAGGCAAACTCGTGGAGTCGCAGGGCAAGGGTCAGACTGCCGAGGTGCAGGCGGAAACGCTTGAAATCTACGGCACTGCCGATCCTGAGACTTATCCTTTACAGAAAAAAGGACACACTCTCGAATTCCTGCGCGAGAAGGCTCATCTGCGTCCGCGCACAAACACTTTCGGCGCGGTGCTCCGCATACGCCACACGTTGGCTTATGCAATCCACAAATTCTTCAACGACCGTGGTTTCTTCTATCTCAACACGCCGCTCATCACATCGAGCGACTGCGAGGGTGCCGGCGCGATGTTTCAAGTGACAACGCTTGACCTCAACGACATCCCTAAGAACGAAGAGGGCAAGGTGGACTATTCTCAGGATTTCTTCGGAAAGCCTGCCAGCCTTACTGTTTCCGGACAGCTTGAGGGCGAGCTTGGAGCAACGGCTCTCGGTGCAATCTATACGTTCGGACCTACGTTCCGCGCCGAGAATTCCAACACTCCGCGCCACTTGTCGGAGTTCTGGATGATTGAGCCTGAGGTTGCGTTCAACGACATCAACGACAATATGGAGTTGGCAGAGGATTTCATCAAATATTGCGTAAGCTATGCTCTCGAGCATGCTGCCGATGATATTGAATTCCTTGCAAAGATGTATGACGAGGATCTTGTTGAGCGACTCAAATCGGTTGTCAACACAGAATTTGTACGACTCACTTATACTGAGGGCGTGAAAATCCTTGAGGAGTCGGGACATAAGTTTGAATTCCCTGTTTATTGGGGCGCCGACCTTCAGAGCGAGCATGAGCGTTTCCTCGTAGAGGAACATTTCAAGCGCCCTGTAATCCTTACCGACTATCCGAAGGAAATCAAGGCTTTCTATATGAAGCAGAACGAAGACGGCAAGACTGTGCGTGCCATGGACGTGCTGTTCCCGAAAATCGGAGAGATTATCGGTGGTTCGGAGCGTGAGGAAAGCTATGAGAAGCTGAGCCAGCGCATCGAGGAACTCAACATCCCGATGAAGGATATGTGGTGGTATCTTGACACTCGCCGTTTCGGCACTGTGCCTCACTCTGGTTTCGGACTCGGCTTCGAGCGCCTTGTGCTGTTCGTGACTGGTATGACCAATATCCGCGACGTCATTGCGTTCCCACGCACTCCGGGTAACTGCGAGTTCTAATCGCAAGACATGACAAAATAATTTAGGACTGGTTTGAGGCTGAATGGCTGAAAATCAGTCCTATTTTTTTATAAAACAGACTGAATACTATGGGAAAAAGTAAATTCTTACAAGATTTCAAAGCCTTCGCGATGCGGGGCAACGTGATTGACATGGCTGTCGGTGTGATTATCGGCGGCGCTTTCGGTAAAATTATCTCTTCTGTTGTCGCCGACGTGATTATGCCTCCTCTCGGGCTGCTTGTCGGAGGAGTGAATTTCACAGACCTTAAGCTTGAGTTGAAACCTGCGGAGATGGTCGACGGCGTGATGCAGGATGCCGTGACGCTGAACTATGGAAATTTCTTGCAGACGGCGTTCGACTTTATTATCATTGCCTTGTCGATTTTCTTGTTTGTCAAACTTATCGGCAAACTGATGCGCAAAAAGGAGGAGAAGCCTGCCGCACCTCCGGCTCCAAGCAAGGAAGAGCAGCTGCTCACTGAAATCCGCGATTTGCTGAAGAAGCAGAGCGAGAAATAGGTTATTTAAGTTTTTCTTTCAGAAAACGTCCGGTGTAGCTGTCTGGGCATGCCGCGATGTCCTCGGGTGTGCCCGCACACACGATGTGTCCGCCGCTGTTGCCTCCCTCAGGACCCATGTCTATCACGTGGTCGGCACACTTCACCACATCGAGATTGTGCTCGATGATTATGATTGTGTGTCCCTTCTCAATAAGGCGGTTGAACGATGCCATCAGTGTGTTGATGTCGTGGAAATGCAGACCCGTGGTAGGCTCGTCGAAGATGAACATCGACGGGCGCTGCTTCTCCTGACTGAGGAAATAAGCCAACTTTATGCGTTGGTTCTCACCGCCCGACAGTGTCGACGACGATTGTCCCATCTTGACGTAGCCCAATCCCACCTGCTGCAGCGGCAACAGGCGTTTCACGATGCGTGTCTCCGTAGTGCCCTTCGACTCGCTGAAAAACTCGATGGCCTGGTTGATGGTCATGTTGAGGATGTCGTAGATGTTCTTGCCGCGGTATTCGATGGCAAGAACCTCGGGCTTGTATCGCTTGCCGTGGCACGACTCGCATTGCAGCGTGATGTCTGCCATAAACTGCATCTCGATGGTGATTGTGCCTTCGCCCTTGCATTCCTCGCAGCGTCCGCCCTCGGCATTGTAGGAGAAATATCCGGCGTCGAAGCCCATTTGTTTCGCGCCCTGCTGCTCGGCAAACAGCCTGCGGATTTCGTCGAAAGCCTTAAGATAGGTCGCCGCATTGCTGCGCGAAGATTTCCCGATGGGGTTCTGGTCTACAAATTCCACGCTGTTGATGAGCGACAGGTCGCCGCGCAGATCGGTGTATGACCCTGTGTTCTCGCAAGCCTCGCCGAAGTGGCGCAGCAGCGCGTTGTAGAGGATGTCGCGCACGAGAGTCGACTTTCCAGAGCCGCTCACGCCGGTCACCACGGTCATCACCTGCAGCGGGAAGCGCACGTCGATGCCCTTGATGTTGTTTTGCGCCGCACCGATAATCTCGATGTAGTTGTGAGTGCGCCGGCGCAGCTTGGGCAGAGGTATTTGCATCTCGCCGGTTAGATATTTTGCCGTCAGGCTGTCGGTGGCTTTGTCGAGCTTGTCGACAGGTCCTTGATACACCACATTGCCGCCTCCGCGTCCAGCCAAAGGTCCGATGTCGATAATCCAGTCGGCGGCACGCATGATTTCCTCGTCGTGCTCCACAACGACCACCGTGTTTCCCAGCTGCTGCAGGCGGCGCAACACGCGGATAAGCCGTTCGGTGTCGCGAGAGTGCAGTCCGATGCTCGGTTCGTCGAGGATGTAGAGCGACCCTACAAGGCTGCTTCCCAATGAAGTGGCGAGGTTGATGCGCTGGCTTTCGCCGCCCGACAATGACGACGACAGGCGGTCGAGCGTCAGATATTCCAGTCCCACATCGCAAAGATATCCTATGCGGGTGCGAATCTCTGTGAGCAAGCGTTTGGCGATGCGTGCGTCGGAGTCGTCAAGGCTCAAGGTGTCAAACCATTGGCGCACGTCGCTTACCGGCATCCGCACGATGTCGGCTATCGTTTTGCCGGCAATTTTCACGTATAGAGCCTCGTGCCGCAGACGGCTTCCGTGGCATTCGGGGCACGCTGTCTTTCCGCGGTAGCGCGCCATCATCACTCGGTATTGTATCTTGTATTGGTTGTCTTTCACCATATCGAAGAAGCTGTCGATGCCGTAGATTCCCGGCGCACCGTGCCACAGCAGCGCGCGCTCCTCGTCGGATAGTTGGTAATACGGGCGATGCACGTGGAATCCGCGTTTGGCGGCGGCGATGATAAACGCACGCTTCCATTCGCTCATTTTCTCTCCACGCCAGCACACGACGGCGTCGTCGTAGACCGACAGCGCCTTGTTGGGGATAACAAGGTTCTCGTCAATGCCGAGCACACGTCCGAATCCCTCGCAGGTGGGGCATGCGCCGTAAGGGTTGTTGAAGTTGAACAGCTGGTCGGTTGGCTCGATAAACTCGATGCCGTCCTCCTCGAATCGTTTTGAGAAAGCCGCGGCCGCGATGCCGTCGGGCGTCCATGCGAGCAGACGGCATTGCCCGTCGCCTTCGTAGAACGCCGTTTCCACAGAGTCGGTAAGGCGGCTTATGGTGTCGGCGTCGGAAGAGACGGTCAGACGGTCGATTAGCAGGTTGCAGTTCGTGTCGCAGTCTTTGGCATCGTCAATCTGTAGAAATTCGCCGTTGCGCTCAATGCGTGAGAAGCCTTCCTTTTTGTAGATGTCGAGCTGCTCCTCGATGGTTCGTCCAGATGGCAGGACGATGGGTGCGACGATGGCGATGCGTGTGCCGTCGGCATAGTTTTTCATGCATTCAACAACATCATCCACCGTGTTTTTCTTCACCAAGTTGCCCGACACGGGCGAGAACGTCTTGCCGATACGTGCAAACAGCAGCCGCAGATAGTCGTAGATTTCCGATGCTGTCCCCACCGTGCTTCGCGGGTTGCGCGTCGACACTTTCTGCTCGATGGCGATGGCAGGCGGCAATCCTTTAATGAAGTCGCATTCAGGCTTCTGCATACGGCCGAGAAACTGCCGGGCATACGATGACATGCTCTCCACGTAACGCCGTTGTCCTTCGGCATAAAGCGTGTCGAACGCCAACGACGATTTGCCGGAGCCGGAAAGTCCGGTGATAACGATGAATTTGCCGCGAGGAATCTCCAAATCTATGTTTTTCAGATTGTTGACCCTTGCGCCTTTTATGATGATATTGTTGTTCGCCATACGTTAATTTTTCAATTTGTCGAAGTCTATTCCCGAAGGCGACTGGAACGCTCTCAAGCCGAACTTGCCGAGCGAGGCGTAAGCCGTCTCTACAATTTCCGCCTTGAAGTGCTCAAAATCGACCCATTGCGTGCATGAAGTGAAGCAGTAAAGTTCCAAGGGCAGTCCGCAAGCCGACACTGGCTGTTGGCGCACCATCAGGTGTGGCTGCGGGTTGGTGAGTGGATTTGAGCGCATGCGGTGCTCCATATAGAATCGGAAAAAGAATAGGTTTGTCACGTCGGTGCCGTATGTCGGGCAGTCGGGAATCATTGCCGCCAGGCGTTCAGCCTCGTCGGCAGAGCACTTGTGCACCGAAGTTATGTCGATATAGACAAGTTCGCGCATCCGGCGTCCGCCTTCGTCCCACATGTTGCGGAAGTTCTGAAACGACTCTGTAATCAGCGCATGTGTGGGGATGGTTGTGACCGAATTGTCCCAATTCTGCACTTTCACGAAATTGAGAGTCACGGCGGTTACCAGGCCGTTGGCGCCGCGCTTTTCGAGAATCATCCAGTCGCCCGGCCGCAGGATGTCGTAGTAGTTGATTTGTATGCCTGCCACAAGTCCCATTATCGAGTCCTTGAACACCAGCATGAGCACGGCTGCCGAGGCACCGAGTCCGGCAAGGATGGTGCTTGGCTCACGGTTGAGCAATATGCTGACAGCAAGGATTATGCCCACGCATACCACAAGAATCTTGAATGTCTGGTATATACCAGTCAGCGGACGTTTTCTCAGCAGCTCGGATTCAGAGCTGATAATCTGGAACGAAGAGATGAACGCGCATACCAGCCGTGTGGATATTGCGACGATGAGCAGCAAAAACGCTTTGTCGATGACGGTGACGGTCATCGGATGGTCGCTGAACAGCATTGGCACAAACATATAGGCGAGCAGTGCCGGGAGCAGGTATGCCGCCAGGTTGAGCACGCGGCTGTTGAACAGATGGTCGTCCCATGTTGCATCGGTCTTTTCCGTGAACCGTTTGACAAGAGGAAATACTATCTTCTTGAGCAGAAAGTATGCCAGCAGACAGATTGCGGCTATGATGCCTATGCCAAGCAGCCTGTCGGCGGAGGATAGGTTGGCAGGGTGGTCGGAAAAACCGACGATGTCATAGAAAGACAACATGGCTTGCTATTTCTTTTTTTCTTCCGGAGCGAACTCGTTTTTGTAGTCGATTGCCACGCGCGGGCGAAGCAATGCGCGGACAACGAGAACCACACCGGCAATGATGAACGGAAGGCTTAGAAGCTGTCCCATGTTGAGGAGCATTCCCACTTCGAAACTTTCCTGTGGGTTCTTGACAAACTCGATGAGGAAGCGGCATAAGAAAAGAACTACGAAAAACACTCCGGTAATCAGTCCGCGTCGTTCCTCTGAGTTGCGCTTCCAGTACATCCACATCAGCAGTCCGAACAGTGCGAAGTAGCAAAGAGCCTCATAAATCTGCGTAGGGTGGCAAGCCACCTTGTAACCGTATTCGGCACACATGTTCTGCCATTCCAGAGAGTCGACAAAATAGAATCCCCACGGAAGCGTGGTGACATGTCCGAAAATCTCGGAGTTGAAAAGATTGCCCAGACGGATAAGTCCGCCAACGAGAGCCACAGGCACCACAAGACGGTCGAGAGTCCACAGCGGCGAGCGCTTGGTGACGAAATAGGAGTAGAGGCAGATGCCGATAAGGATGCCTATAGCCCCGCCGTGGCTTGCAAGTCCGCCTTCCCAGACTTTGAGTATCTCGGAAGGGTGCTGCGAGTAGTAGTCCCACGCGTAGAAGAACACGTGTCCGAGGCGTGCGCCCACGATGGTGCAGATTACCACAATCACGAAAATCGAATCCACCCAGCTGCTGCGCTCTCCCTCGTGCTTGAACATTTTCGACAGAATCCAAGCGCCGAGGATAAAGCCGATGGCAAACATCAGTCCGTACCAGCGGATGGTGATTGGCGATGAAATCAAGTCGGGGTTGCAGTCCCACGTTATAAAGTTAAGAATTTGTGTAGTCATATCGTTGAATTTTTACTGTTCAGAAATCAGGCCGTAAAGTTACGCAATTCTGCGCTAACAGCCAACATTATTTTCTTTTGAGCAGACGCGGGAAGAGACGTCGGAAGCGTGTCAGCGGCACCGAAAGGCTTCCTCCGGCAATCACCAGGGTCACAGCCACGATTATGAGCACCAGTCCGACGCTTTGCCGTGCCGACATTGTCTCTCCGAAAATCATGATGCCGAAGAATATTGCGGTGACTGGCTCCAGCGCGCCGAGAATTGCGGTTGGGGTGGAGCCGATGCTCTGGATTGCGGCGGTGGTGCACAGGAAGGATATCGCCGTGGGAAATATGGCAAGACCCAGCACGTTGCCCCACATATACCAGTGCGACGGCATCGTTATCTGTCCAATCCACAGCAGTCTGATTATGAACACAGAGAGCCCGAACACGAGAACGTAGAGCGTGATTTTCAGTGTAGGCTCGTCCTTGATGGCTTTCACGCGGTTTACGCCAACGAGATAGATGGCATAGGAGAGCGACGAGAAAAACACGATGATTGAGCCCACAAGGCTTATTGTCGACCCGTCCTCGTTTTTGTAGAGCATGGCGATGCCGAGCAGTGCCGAGAGCATGCACACTACGGTTGCCGCCCTGAGCCGCTCATGAAACATTACAGCCATTATCAGAGCCACCAGAATGGGGTATATGAACAGCAGCGTGGAGGCGATGCTCGCTCCCATGTAGCCGTAGCTGAGAAACAACGTGAGCGACGACAGCGCTATCATCACGCCGAAAAACAGCAGCGGAGCCACCTCGCAACGCTTTATCGCCAGGCTGCGTCCGCGTGCCTTGAGCATTATCGCAAGGAGCGGAATGGCGAAGAGATAGCGGAAAAACAGCACGGAGTCAGAGTCCATGCCGTCGTCGTAGAGTGGTAGCGCGAACAGTGGGTTCATGCCGTATGTGGCTGCAGCCACTGCTCCGAGAAAATAGCCTTTAGCTTTGCCTGTCATGTCGAATGTTTTTATGTATGATGAATTAATGTCGTGCCATGCGGCGTAGTATGGGTTTCTGTCATTTTTGTTTACTGTTGAAATAATCGGATACTACATATCCTCAATTGAGGTGCAAAGATAGCAATTCGCATAAAAAAATGAAAATTCAGGTGAAAAAGCGGGACCAAATGTGTTGCCCATTGCAAAGATTTCGTAACTTTGCAATGAAAGAACGGCAACAATGAAGCAGACGAACCAACATACAGTCTTATTCCAGCGGTACTTCCGGCAAGCGGACACCGCGGCGTTGTCGTCGACGATATAAGCCAGTCAGCACGATTTGTGTGGATTGGCTATTTTTTTATTCGGATATTAACTTATTTAATAAGACGAAGATATATATATGGAAAACGAAAGTCTTGTATCGATTTCCGACTTCTCAAAGCAGGAGATGCTGGATTTGCTCGAGGATATGAAATATTTTGAGGCAAACCCGAACCGGAAACTTCTTGAGGGCAAAGTCGTGGCGACTCTGTTTTTTGAGCCGTCGACACGCACCCGCCTGAGTTTTGAAACCGCAGTGAACCGTCTTGGCGGACGGGTGATTGGATTCTCCGATGCGGCAACGTCGAGCTCGTCGAAGGGTGAGACGCTAAAGGACACAATCATGATGGTCAACAACTATGTCGACCTGATAATAATGCGCCACTATCTTGAGGGCGCGGCGCGCTATGCGTCGGAGGTGTCGCGTGTGCCGGTCATCAATGCCGGTGACGGTGCCAACCAGCATCCGTCGCAGACAATGCTCGACCTTTACTCTATCTATAAGACTCAGGGCACGCTGCGCGACTTGACAATCACCATGGTGGGCGACTTGAAATATGGTCGCACGGTGCATTCATTGCTGATGGCAATGTCGTATTTCAACCCTACGTTCAATTTCGTGGCGTGCAACGAGCTGCAAATGCCACAGGAATACAAGGACTTCTGCAATGAGCACGGCATCCGTTACCGCGAGACTCACGAGTTCTCGCCGGACGTGATCAATGAGAGCGACATCATTTATATGACGCGCGTGCAGCGCGAGCGTTTCTCCGACCTTGAGGAATATGAGCGTGTGAAGAATCTATACAATCTCCACAATTCGATGCTCGACGACAGCAAGCCAACGGTGCGCATCCTGCATCCGCTGCCACGTGTAGGCGAGATTTCGCAGGATGTCGACGACAATCCGAAAGCCTACTATTTCCAGCAGGCGCAGAACGGACTCTATGCCCGTCAGGCAATCATTTGCAAAGTTTTAGGTATTAACGTAAAGGAACTCAGAGAAAATGAACGATAACAGCAAACTCGCCGTCGCCGCTTTGCAGAATGGCACGGTGATTGACCATATTCCGTCCCACCTCGTTTTCAAGGTGGTGCGTCTGCTTGATTTGGAAAATGTGGAGGGCAGTGTCACAATCGGCTATAACCTCGACAGCAAGAAACTCGGCAAAAAAGGCATCTTGAAAGTGTCGGGCGTGACTTTTCCTGAAGAGACGCTCAACCGCCTGGCTTTGGTTGCGCCAAACGTCAACGTGAACATCATCGAGGACTACAAAGTGGTGAAAAAGTTCAAGGTGACGCTTGCCGACGACATTGTCGACATCGTGCGGTGCACCAATCCCAAGTGCATCACCAACAACGAGCCGATGCGCACGTATTTCAACGTCATCGACAAGGACAATGTGACGCTGAAATGCCGCTACTGCGAGCGGATGATTGAAAAGGAGGATATAGAACTGAAGTAAGGGCTAATGGCAAAGAAAGTGTGGCGTCCGGGCACGATGATTTATCCGCTTCCGGCTATTCTTGTGGGGTGTGGCAACGCCCCGGAAAACTATAACCTGATAACCGTGGCGTGGGTTGGCACGATATGTTCCGACCCTGCCATGTGCTATGTGTCGGTGCGCAAGGAGCGTCACAGCTACGCATTGCTGAAGGAAAACATGGAGTTTACGCTCAATCTCACAAACCGAGACATGGCGCGTGCCGCAGACTGGTGTGGAGTGAGGTCGGGTAGGGACTATGACAAGTTTGCGGAAACGGGGCTCACTCCGCGCCGCGGCATGATGGTGCAGGCTCCATATATTGAGGAGGTGCCGCTGTCTATCGAGTGCCGCGTGAAGGAGATAATCCCGTTGGGCAGCCACGACATGTTTATATCTGAAGTGCTTTGCACGCTTGCCGACGAGCGTTTCATCAATCCGGAAACCGGAGCGTTCGATATGCAGGCAGCCGACCTTATCGCCTATGCCCACGGCAACTATTACGGACTTGGCGACAAGATAGGCAAGTTTGGCTGGTCGGTGCAGAAAAAGAAATAATTATAAAACTTATTATATAAGACCAATATGAAAAGAGACGATTTGATTTTCGACATCATCGAGCGCGAACATCAGCGCCAGAAGAAAGGCATAGAGTTGATTGCCTCTGAAAACTTTGTCAGCGACCAGGTGATGCGCGCCATGGGGTCGTGCCTCACAAACAAGTATGCCGAAGGCTATCCCGGCCACCGCTACTATGGCGGATGTCAGGTGGTCGATGAGGCGGAAACGCTTGCCATCGAGCGCGTGAAGGAAATCTTCGGCGCCGAGTATGCCAACGTGCAGCCGCATTCTGGCGCACAGGCAAATATGGCTGTGTTTATGGCAACGATGAAACCAGGCGACAAATTCCTCGGATTGAACTTGTCGCACGGCGGTCACCTCAGTCATGGTTCACCTGTGAATTTCTCAGGCTTGGTTTTCCATGCCCTTGAGTATGGTGTGAAGGAAGACACCGGTTTGGTCGACTACGACATGATGGAGGAAGTGGCTCTCCGCGAGCGTCCGAAACTGATTATCGGAGGCGCGAGCGCATATTCACGCGAGTGGGACTATGCACGCATGCGTAAGATTGCCGATGAGATAGGCGCGTTGTTGATGATCGACATGGCTCACCCTGCCGGACTTATCGCTGCCGGACTGCTCGACAATCCGTTGAAATATGCGCATATCGTGACATCTACAACCCACAAGACTCTCCGCGGTCCGCGCGGCGGCTTGATTCTGCTCGGCAAGGATTTCGAGAATCCATGGGGCAAAACAACACCTAAGGGCGTTGTGAAGAAGATGTCGGCAATTCTCGACTCTGCGGTGTTCCCTGGTGTTCAGGGCGGTCCGCTTGAGCATGTGATTGCTGCCAAGGCTGTGGCATTCGGCGAGGCTTTGCAGCCGGAATACAAAGACTATCAGAAGCAGGTGAAGAAGAATGCCAAGGCTATGGCGGAGGCTATGATTGCAAAGGGCTACAAGATTGTGAGCGGCGGCACAGACAACCACTGCATCCTTGTGGATTTGCGCACCCGTTTCCCGGAACTCACCGGCAAGGTGGCAGAGAAGGTGCTCGTTGACGCCGACATCACTGCCAACAAGAATATGGTGCCGTTCGACAGCCGCTCTCCGTTCCAAACGTCGGGTGTGCGTCTCGGCACGGCTGCCATCACTACACGTGGCGTGAAGGAAGACCTCATGGGCGACATCGTCGAGATGATTGACACGGTGCTCAGCCACAACGAGGATGAGGCGGTTATCCGCTCTGTGCGCGATAAGGTTAACGCCATGATGGCAGACTATCCGATGTTTGCATATTAATCAGTATATATAGGTATAATAAAAGCAATCCCGGAGACGATGGTTTCCGGGATTGCTTTTATTATTAGTGCTTGGTTGGAGGTCAGTGGACAGGAACAATTGTCAGCTCTATGCCCATCTCCTCGATGGCGTGTGCCGTTGACGGAGAGATGTGCGAGTCGGTGATGATGTGGTCCACGTCTTTTGTGTCGACGATCTTGCTGAAGCCGCGGCGTCCGAATTTGGATGAGTCGGCGAGCACGATGGTCTTTTGCGCGGTTTGTATCATAACGCGGTTGAGGCTTGCCTCCATCATGTTGGTTGTTGTGATGCCGAAGTCGAGGTCGATGCCGTCGACACCGATAAACAACTTGCTGCAGGAGAAGTCGCTCAATGCCGACTCTGCATATTTGCCGACCACCGACAAACTGCTGTGGCGGAGGATTCCGCCAAGTTCGATGATGTCGACGTTGTTGTCGTTGGCAAGGATGCGCGCCACTTCGAGCGATGCCGTTATCACGGTCAGCTTGTCGGTCGTGTGGATGTTGCGCGCCAACGCGTGGACTGTGGTGCCGGATGCGATGAGGATGGAGTCGCGCGGCGTGACCAGCTGCGCTGCCGCTGCGCCGATGAGCCGTTTCTCCTCCACATACAGCCGCTCCTTCTCGCTTACATTCTTGTTTTCGCTGTAAGGGTCTATGAGGATTGCTTTACCGTGGTTGCGGTAGAGTTTCTTTTTTTTCTCAAGCTCTGTCAGGTCTTTTCGTATCGTAACCGATGAGACGTTGAGTTGCTCAGACAAGTCGGTGACAAGCAACGAGTCCTGTTGCATGAGCAGATCGAGGATAAGTGATTGCCTTTCGTCTTTAGTCATGTGAATTATTATATGTTATGATTTGATTTCAAAGTTTTTGATTCGCTCTGCAAAATAACGAAAAAATAACAGTTTTGCAAAATATTTTTAGTGAAAGACCTCAAAATATGTTGCATAACATACAAATTTCCTTGCTAAATTTCAAAATGAAATAAAAATCGATTTTAAATAAAAAAAACAACCGAAAAAGTTTCGTATCTCAATTATTGTTTATACATTTGTGGCGTAATGAAAGATGATGGCTTTCATCGCACTAAAACGAAACCGAACGAGAAACTTTTACTCTTAAAATTAAAAAATGAAAAAGCTTACGCTAAACACTTGTTATTCACGCAACTATGCTGATTTTACAGGGAAGGGGGTATTTCTCCCAACCGTTGTAGTTTTTATGGACGGTGTTGCCTGTGGCGATGCTGTGTTTTCGGGGGTCAGTAGAAATTTAGTGGGGATAAGCATATAAATTGGCGATACGGAAAAGA
>OLVX01000111.1_pt1 | contig 79782 bp, 81 predicted proteins | sample 1673271 | NCBI WGS metagenome assembly OLVX01 (sample SAMEA3178939, study PRJEB25190) | human gut metagenome | biome: human gut; feature: human-associated habitat; material: faeces | place: Austria | collected 2013
GGTATAAATGAAAATATTGCTGAATTACTTGCTATTCGTAATAATCGTTTCATTTTTTTCTACTATTTTTTCTCCTATTCTTTAATTAATATTTTTAATTTTTAAATTCGTATTCTCTTATTTCACAATTTTTTATTTTTGCACTTTCAACATGTCCATCTTCACCAATTCCGTTAAAGTATGCATTAATTGCTCTACAAGTTCCACCATGTGTAACAAGCAATACATTTTTATCTTTATACTTTTCTTTTATTTCATCTAATAAATCCCATACTCTTTTGCATACAGTTTGTATTGGTTCTATATCTTGCTTATCATAGTTTAAATTGTAATTGTTTACTATATCTACATCATCACCAATTATTGAATTCCATTCTTCTTTTGTTGTTCCCTCAATTTTACCAACACATCTTTCTATTATTCTTTCATCACTTATAATTTTGCAATTTGTTACTTCATTTATTATTTCTGCTGTTTTTCTTGCTCTTTTTAATGGTGAACAAATTATTAAATCTATTTTATAATTTGTTATTTCATTTCTTGCCTGTTCAGCTTGTTTTATTCCTGTACTATTTAGTTCTATATCTGTCATTCCTTGACATTTTCCTGCTACGTTCCAATCTGTTTGTCCATGTCTTATTACATATAATTTCATTTTTTTAACTCCCCATATAATTCATATATATTGCTTTATATTTATTACAAACTTTTACAAATTATCTTTTATACTAGGAAATAAATCATAAACATTAAATCCTAATTGTTCATCAATATATTGTTTTAATTTATAAGTTTCCTTTATATGATATTGTGAGTTTTCATATGCACCTCTTCTTGACATTATATCAATTAGTCTTTTATCTCCTGTCATATTAACATCAGTACACATTAAATCACATAAATTTATTATTTTTTCATATATTGTATATTCATGTTTTTTTATAAATTCCGTTCTAAATGGTATATCCCTTGGGATTCCCCCTGCTGTACAATAAACATCATTATTTAGATATGAATGTGTTAGGCAAATATTTGCATATTCATCATCATATCCTAATTCTTTAAGATAATTGTAACCATTCATTACATGTTCTCTAAATTCACCTACCGATTTTCCTATATCATGTATATATCCTATTGTTTTTGCATAATCTACATCTAAATTTAATTTTTCTGCTATTTTTCCTGCTGAATCTCCTACACAAATTGAGTGATTTATCCAGTGGTCATCTAGGGCTTTCCCTCTAGCTTCTTCTAACATTTTTCTTGCCTTTTCTACTGTTAATTTCATAATTATCACACTTTCTTTATTTTACTAATTTTTTAAAGAAATCACTGTATATTTTATTTGGATCTAAATAATTAACAAATGTTATTTTGTGTCTATTATTAGTAAATTCATATGATGTATCTTCTCTTATAATTGGACAACTAACTTCTTCTGTTTCAAACCAAAGTTTATTAATCATATATGCAATAACACTTATATCCCAAATAACTCTTCTTTCTTGAGTTCCATGATATGTATCATTATAAAATCTTTTGCATAAATAATCATATAACTCACTTTTTCCTTTAAAAAAATGTTCTAATTCATATATTGAAGTTGTTAGATTTGATGTCACATTTTTACATGGAATTACTGTCAATTTTACTTTTGATTCAAAAACAGTTCTAACTGCTTGTACATCTTGTCTAAAGTTGAACTCTATATTATTTTTATAAGAAAGACTATTTCCTCCTAACCAAATAACTTCTATTTTTTCTATTATTTCTGGTGCTTTTTTTATTGCTAATGCAATATTGGTAATCGCTCCAATTGCTAAAAGATATGTTTTTTTGTTTTTGTTTGCAATTTCTATAATTTTATTTACTGCATCATTGTTTTCATTGTATCCATTACATATGTAATCTGTTGAACCTCTAAATACTTTATTTTTAGTTTCAAAATTAAGCCATTTACATATTTTTAATATTTCATTGTAACTTTTTTCTGTTGTCTCTTCTATTGTTTCTTTTCTATTACTATGTGAATAAGGAGCTACTGTAATAGCTTCTATATTAAATTCGTCTTGTTTCTTTAATAAATATGTTAGTGCAAATTGATCATCACATTCATTATATGTATCTGTATCTAGAATAACATTAACTTTTTCTTTTTTATAATTTGTAATAAATTCATAAATTTCTTTCCAATTATGAACTCTTGTTATTTCTTTTTCTTCTCTATTACAAGGCTTGTCCATTATAAGTGTAGTTATATGATTTTCAAAGCAGTCTCTACAATTGCGTATTGAATCATCAATCATTATATCAATATTGTTTTCAAAACATTTTTCTGTTTTTGAGTGTTTGTTATTCTTGTAAGCATCTGTTAATATTAGTTTATCATATGGTATTTCTTTTTCTGCCAACCATTTCTTTGTCATATTATATGGATCTGTATATTCTCCGTTATCTCTGCCTGTTATAATTACAATTGTATGTCCATCTTCTTTTAGTTTTCCAATATATTCTTTTGCTCCTTCTTTTACCTCTAAGCTTTTTACTATTCTTTCAATATTTTCAAAATAAAATGGCCATAGTTCATCATCTGTCCAGTCAAACATTCCCTTAGTCATATGTTTATTTGGATTAATTATTCCTGTATTTCTTAATTCTTTATCATGCTTTAAAAATTCTTCTTCTAATGCTTCATCAAATTTTGATATTACATTATCTATATCTATTCCTATATTCATTTTTTTCTCCGCCATTATTAATTATATTTTTTATTTACTTTTAAAATTTTTATTGATATTGTTCGTTTATATATACAACAAATACTATGTAGACTATTATAGCTATAAAAAAAGTAGTAGATATAATATTTCCATTTTCTTTAAAAACAGTATATGATAATAATGGAATTATTGCTGTAACAATTCCTTCTATAAATCTTTCAAATGTTACATATGAAGTTTGATAGTTTTCTTTTGAACTTTCATATATAGCAACATTATCGTATATATCATAAGCACTATTTGCACATCCCATTAAAACATATATCAATGGTAATATATATATCAAATAGTTTGTTTTAATTACTAATAACATTATAAATGAAATTATATACAATATTCCAATTGGAATAAGTACTTTCTTCCATTCTCTGTTTTCTGCTATTTTTGCCCAGAATTTGCTAAATATCGCATCTGATAAATTTATAACTATATTTAAAATACTATAATATGCATAATTTAGATGTAAATATCTAAGTAAATATACATTTAAATACATTGTTCCTATTCCTAATGCAAATCTATTAATTCCTGCTGTTATTAGTACTTTTCTGAATGATTTATCTTTTGCTGGTCTTAATACTGATTCTTTAACTTTTATTGGTTTGCACTCAATTTCGGATTTATATGTATTTATCCTTATTGCAATATCTATAAATGCTATAATAAATACTAGTCCAAATAAAATTAAAAATCCATTTAATTCATATCCATTGGCTTTAAATTTATCTAATACAACCCCCATAAATAGGCTAAATGCCATAACAACTGTATTTTTTATCATATTTTTGCTTGAAGCAAATTTTGTTCTATCTTCTTTTTTTACTAATGTCATTCTCCAATTTACAAATGTTATATATCCCATTTCTCCTGTTACTGCATAGATTGATGCAAATATGAAAAAGAAAATTGTTCTAATAGTTATGTTATCTGATATAAATGGTATAAATGCAAAGCCTATTGATGCTAACCTATATATAGTATAATTTGTTAATACGACAAATTTTGACTGTCCTATTTTTGAAAATAGTGGTGCTGCAAATATTTGTAATATATTTGTTATTGTGTCCAATACCGCATATATTCCAATTGCTAGGTCGGATAGTCCTAAATATACGGCGAATGCAGTTATTAATGAACTACTCGCTATTTTATTATTGGCTGTGTCTAATATTGAAGATGTTAAATACTTTTTATATTCTTTTTTATAATTCATGTTTTTGTTCCTTTTTATTATTAAACTTTACTAATAATTTCATCTAATATATTGTTTAATGTTTCAATTCTATTTTTAGAAGTATCAATATATTTTATTCCATATTTAGGGCATTCCTTTTTTAACATTTCATTCGCATTATACCAGTCTTGTGCATGTTCTCTTAAATATTCTTTTGATAAGCCATATGTCCAGTCATCTTTTTTATCATGTTCAATACATTGATTTACCATATCATCAACACTTAAATCCCCTAATCCTAAACAAACAACTATTGTATTGTTAAAATCAATCATTTCTTTTACAATCTTAGGTTCAAGTTGACCACTCTCTAATATGTATCCATATCTTTTTATATCATTTTTTATTAATGAATTATATAATTCTAAAAGAGTCTTTTGAAAATATTCTCCATGTTCAAATTCTTTTTGCTTATCTACATTTGTTCTATAATATTTTTCTTCATCTTTTGCTCTAATCATAGCCCATTTTAAAGAATCACTATGTATTAAATTATAACCATTTATTTTGTCTTTTATCATTCTACTTAATGTAGTCTTTCCTGCTCTTCCAATCCCCATAATTAAAACATTTTTCATCTTCAACATTCTCCTTTTTTTGATTTTTATTTATTATCATTTTATATAAGTATAAGCTTGCAAATACTTCCACTATTGATAAAACTACTAAAATACTTATTACTAATACCATTGGATTATTTACTAATATTGCAGTAAAACTCAAACTCATTATTGTCCTCACAATTTTTCTTGATAATTCCATAGTAGTCAACAAAGTTTGTTGACTTTTTTTATCTGTATTTTTCAAAGCCAAATCCTGCATATATACCTTGAATGGATCTCTTATAAAAAGTATAATTATATATCCTAAACTCATTATTCCAAATTTTATTACTGGTATACTAGATATATTATAACCAATAATCATTAAAACCAATGAGAGTGATAATGATACTGATAATATTATTCCTACTTTATCTTTATATTTTTTATGTATTTTATCAAATTTTATATTTGATATTAATCTTACTATTCTTGATACACATAATATTGCACCAATTATTAATGCTGTTTTTTCAACATCATATAATTTTAATAATTCTTGTTGAATAAATAATTTTCCATTAGATTGCCCTGAATTTACTATTGGATAAAATAATCCGTAAGAAATTAATATAAATACAATTATTTTTGTGTATTGGATTTTTCCTTTATTTCTCTCTTTATTGTTTTCTATTATCTTTTTATCATCTTTTGAATAGTCTACCATATACCAAGATAGTATAAAACATATTATACAGAAGGTTATACATCCTATCATTGGCAAATAGTTATTAATATTAAACATTATACTTGCTACAAATGATATAATCATTGTTACCAATGCATATATTGTATTTGCTTTTGTTCTATATTTTATATATTCATTTTCCTTGTGTTGCAATTCTAAATTATTTTTTAACACTGCATTTATCATATTCTGAAATGTAAATGCCATTTCGTAAAATATTTTTCCTATTACAATTGTCAAATAATTTCTGCCAAATGTTAATAATATACTTGATACTAACATTAGTAACGACCCTAATCTAACTGATTTTGTATTTCCTATTTTGTGTATTATTTTTAGTAATGGTACTTGTAATAAAATATTTATTATCATTGATATTGATGTTAATGATACTATTTGTGCTGCTGTGAACTTTTTTACTACTGTTAAAAATAGTGTATCTATTGCAATCCAAAACAATAAGTCCCCTGATAATCCATCATACCACGGAAATATTTTGTTAAATCTTTTTAGCTTATTTTCTTCCATTTCTTTCTCCATTTTTATTCTTCTATTGCATATAAATTTCGATATTCTTCACAATTATTCATTAATTCTGTATGTGTACCAGATGCACATATTTTATGTTTATCTACAACAAAAATATTATCTGAATCAACTATTGTACTTAATCTATGTGCTACAATTATAACTGTATGGTCTTTTGATAATTCTTTAATAACATTTTTTATTTTTTCTTGATTACTATTGTCCAAAGAGCTTGTAGCTTCATCTAATAAGATTATTTTTGATTTTTTTAGTAATGCTCTTGCAATAGCTATTCTTTGCTTTTGCCCACCACTTAAAATCACTCCATTTTCACCAACTAAAGTATCATACCCTTTTTCCATTTGAGTAATAATATCATGAATTTGCGCTTTTTTGCAAACCTCAATTATTTGCTCGTTTGTTGCTGTTGGATTAGCTAATTTAATATTATCTTTTATTGATAAATTAAAAATATATGGCGATTGCGAAACAACAGAAATATTATCTTTTATTGTTTTTTCAGATAAGTCATTTATATTATAATTATCTATTAAAATTTTTCCACCATCCACACTATATCCTTTGCTAATTAATTTTAAAATTGTTGATTTTCCTTCTCCACTTTTTCCTACAATAGCTGTCATTTTATTTGGTTCTATTTTAAAATTAAGATTTTTAAATAGTTTATTAGAATTATATTGAAATTCAACATTTTTAAATTCTATATTTCCTTTTATATTATTAATCGTCATTGTCCCATAATTTTCTTGGCTAAAAACTTTATATGCAACTATATCAAATACTCTTGCCGCTGCTACTTTTCCATCTGCTAATTTTTCTCTTATTTCTGATATATAATTGATCAAGTTTAATACCTTATTTTTATATAAGAAAATTATCAAAAATGAACTTACTCGAAGTGAATTGTTTGTAATGAAATATATTGATAACAAAATAAATATAAAATCTAAGGTATGCTGAAATATTGCAATCCATCTATTCCAAGTTCTTTTAGTATGTGTACTTTTAATTTCTGCTTTTATTGTTTCCATTTGTTTTTCGTTAGTATTTTTTAAAACTACTGATTTTAGATTTAGATCTTTTATTTCTCTTATTCCTCTAATAATATCTGTATATAAACCTACTATTTTTTCATCTTTTTCTTTATAGTCTTGCTTTGTTCTTTTATAATAAAATAATTTTCTTGATGTTAAAATATATACTAAAATTACATTCAAAATTAGAAATATTCCTAGATGTACATTAAGATATAATACATAAATTATAAAACTTACATTTAATATTATCCCAGACAAATCATCTGTTACATCATCAAATAACTGTGATAATTCTGTTGTATCTTTGTTTAATCTGGATATAAAAAGTCCCGAATTTGTATTATCAAAGTTTTTTACTTCAAAGTTTATTAAACTTTCTAGCATGTCTCTTTTTAAATCAAAGTTTACTTTTCCATTTAATTTTAGTACTGCTCTTGACCACAAATTTGTTACTATTTCTATTATTATTCTTAGTATTAATAAAAATAGTGCTATTTTTATTATATTTATTTTGTCAAAATTTTCAAAAAATCCTAACATTTTTCCTTCATATATTGGTGACAGTAAAGATATTCCTGCATATGTTAAGCTTAATACTATTACTCCTATTGAAAGAAATTTGTATTTCTTATAATACTTTAATAAGTCGATTAAATTTTTGGTATCTTTTTTCATTTTGTTTCTCCATTTTAAATACTTCTAGTAACAATTTTTTCCTATTTTTAATTGTTCCATTTTTTAATTAACAATGCATTTACAAATAATGCCCATAATGAACCAATAAACATAGCTTTAAATGTGAAATCAATGTTTACTGTACTTATTATTAAAAATATTAGTAGAATTACAAATTCAAAAAAGCATAAACACATTTCATGTATAATTGAAAGTAGCATTGTATCCTTTTTATCTGTTTCAACTTTGCCCTGAGATAATGCAGAATATAGCGAATCGTACACATTATCAATTAATTTATAAGCTGATTGATTTATCATTAAAGTATACGTATTTTTTGCAAATAAAAATATTGCTGTTATAATTCCTTTTATAAATGATATACAGTTAAATGTAGTTGTTTGATTTTTGTCTAGCTTTTTTCCAGTTATAAATAAGCTCAGTAGTTCTACTACTGTAGATATTATATATAATGATGTAAATGTTTTTAAATCCATTAATGAAATATATAAATATAAAGGAACAGTTATCAATCTTTCTATTATAATAAAACTTCTTAGTCCACTTACTATTTTCATTCTTTTATTTTCATTTTTTTGCATTAAATATTTATAACTTTCTTTAAATGAATTGTTTATGTTGTACACAAATTTATTTTTATCCAAATTAAGTAATGCTATATATGCAATTATGTAACAAATAGTTACTGTTACTGCAATAATAAAATTGTTATCTTTTATTAAAAAAACTCCTGCAAATACATATCCTACTATACTAGAAAAACTTCTTAAAATATATGTACAACTATTAAATCTTCCTCTAAAATCCTCACTAACAATTTTGCTTGGAATATACGTATTTATTGGATTGTTTGCTGCTCCACTTAAACCATAAATAATAGCAATTTCTAAATAATTAAAGATATTTATATCAACATTTAAAACAAGTAACATGCTTATACTTTTTAACATATAGCTTATTAATTTAGTATTTGCTATCCCTATTCTTTTTGATAATGTTCCGGCTAGTGGTGAAAATAACCCCATAACTAAAAATTGTATCATATATATAAAAATTATCATTGATATATTTACACCAGATTTATATAAAATAACTGGTGTAAATACTGCATATATACTATTTGCAAAAGTTCTAAAAAAACTATCACAATATAACATTCTATAATTTTTATTCTTAAAATATTTTTCCATTTGTTTCTCCTACTTTTCTCGCGTTTTTATATTAATTTATCTTGATTATATTATCATAACTAAATTATTATTTCAATTACTTTACTTCATATATTTTATAGTAAATTCTGTTCCTATTCCTATTTCTGATTTACATGAAATCATACCATTATCTTTTTCAATAATTTTCTTTGCCAATGCAAGTCCAATTCCAATGCTATTTTCTGATGAATTTTTACCTTTATAAAATCTTTCAAATATATGTTTTAAGTCTTCTTTTGAAATTCCTTCTCCTTGATCAGTTATTGTTATTTTTGTAAACAAACTATTTTCTTCATAATTTATATAAATTGTTCCATAATCCTTGTTGTGTTCAATACAATTTTTAATGATATTTGTAACCGCTTCTTGTTGCCATTTATAATCACCTTTAAAACTCGTATTTTCATCTCCATTAATTACAATATTTTGATTTTTTATTTCTATCGGAATTTCTAAGTTTTTAATTATTTCATCTATAAATCTTTTTACATTAATTTTTTCATTGTAAAATTCTACAACATTTGCATCTAACTTTGATAATTTCAACATTGAAATAACAAGCCAATTTATCCATTCTACTTGTTTACTTATTTCGAATATAAATTTTTGTCTTGTTTCTTTATCCATATTCGGATTATCTTTTAAGTTATCAAGCATTATTGATATAGAAGTTAAAGGTGTTTTTAATTGATGTGATATATCTTGTACAGACATTTTTATGCTTTCCTTATCTTTTTGGGAATTTTCACTTTCCTCTTTAAGCATTATTGTAATTTTATATAATTCATTTTTTAAATTACTAAGTTCATCCTCACTATTTTCTTCTATATTTAGTTCATATTTCTTGTTTCTTATTTCATTTATATATGATGTTATTTGATTTATCTTTTTATCTCTTTTACGTAAATATATAAAAATTATTATCATCCATAAAATACTAAATATTATAACTAGAATTATATTAAAAATCATATTGGTTTTCATCTGTTCTTTTATTGAAACAATAGAATTTGTTTGTTCAGTATCTATTCCGTATTGCATTAATTCTTCTTGTCCTATTTTAAATTCATAACTGTTTTTATCTGAATTTAATAATTTTATAATTTGATCATTATCTACTTCTGGATATTTTTCTTTTATGACTCCTACTATTTCTGCTATTTTTTCGTTTAGTATAATAGTTAACCCATTATATTGTTTATTAGTATAAATTGTTATTAATATAGTCGTGGCTACCATTAAGATTAACATCGGTAATAATAAATTTTTTATGTTTTTATTTTCAAATAATTTCACTGTAGAGTCCTTTCCTTTCTTACTTCGTTCAATTGTACTAATCTCCTATTCTGTATCCTAATCCTCTTACTGTTTTTATAATTGTTTCATCTTGTAATTTTTCTCTTATTCTTTTTATATATACTGTTAATGTATTGTCATTTACAAAATTACCGGCTATATCCCATATTTTTTCTAACAATTGTTCACGCGTTATTAATTTGTTTTGATTTGTAAATAACATTAATAATATTTTATATTCTAAACTTGTAAATATAATTTCCTTTTCGTCTTTATATACTTTAGCTGATGTGGTATCAATTTTAATATTCTTATATTGAATTATATTTGTAATATCTTCTTTTTTTCCGTATCTTCTTAATACTGAATTTATTCTTGATATTAATTCCCTTGTCCTAAATGGCTTTATTACATAATCATCAGCCCCTAAGTCTAACCCAACTACTACACTGGTTTCTTCATCTTGTGCCGTTAAAAATATAACTGGTATATCTAATTTTTGTTTTACATACTTACAAATATCAAAACCATTTCCATCAGGTAAAGTAACGTCTAATAAGACTAAATTTATTGTTTCACTTTCCAAAATTTTTTCTGCATCTTTTCTTGTTTTACTTGATACTATTTCAAATCCTTCTTGTTCTAGTGAATAACTTAGTCCCATAACTATTGTTTCATTATCTTCTACCAATAATATTTTTTTCATATTCCGCTCCTTTGCTTTTTTAATATAACATATACAAAGAAAAAAAGAAAGTAAATTTACTAAATCTATACAAATTTGATTAATTATGTAAAATGTGGTATAATTAATCTAGTCTTTGGTATTTGGAGCGATATCAAAATAACAAAAAAGGAGAATAACAATATGATTAAAACAAAACATGTATTACGGATTACAAACAAAATAAAAAAAGAATTATGGGATATGTTTTTAACCGGTTCTTTAATAAATTCTCAGTACATTTTGGATTGCTTATATAAAATTAACGCAATTGAAAAACAACTTAAAACCAAGTCAGGGATACTATTTAGCGATCCTGATGAATACATTAACATAATGAATATAATGTCTGCAATTTTTGAAGCTAGCGGTTACGAGTCATTATCAGCTGAGGCCCTTGAGCGTATTTATCACGAGGACTCGGTTGATCCGGCTCTGCTATCTGCTATTAGCAATTTTATTGCAAATAGTTCTGATAGTAAAGTTCTAGAAGAAGTATCTACCATCAAAGACTTTATTGAATTATCACCAAATGTAGCATTATGTCAGGAAGATATGTATTCGAAGTTCAGAATTTTTGAATTAATCTCATCTCAAAAAGATTTATGTAAGTTCGAAAATTCTTCACGCTATGTTGATTTGCTTCCAGAGTTTGAATATGTAAAAGTATATCATTCAACACTCAGGAAATACTCATCATTTTCAAAAAAGGAAATCAACTCTGCTAGAAAACATCTAATTGAAGAATTAGGTGTGAATGATTTTAGTAAAATAAAAAATGAATTCGAAACATATTTCCAAATTGGCATGACAAGTACATATTATATTTATATTCCTACAATTTAAGTTAAAGCTCCAAAAGGCACAGCTAATCTAGCTGTGCTTTTTTATAATTTATTTTACAAATAGTGTTTTTATTTTCTTAATTAAATAATGACTTCCTCCGTTACCATTATCTTGCGTATTTTCTACCATACTTATAATTAACATATCATTTCCTGATGGATTATTTACTGTAAAACAGTCAAACCATCCTAATAGTCCACCTTCTGTATCATTTTGTGAAGTTTTTAATTCTGCTGTTCCTGTTTTTCCTGCAATTGTTACTCCTGCTGTTTTCATATCTTTTGCTGTTCCTTCTGGATTTTCTACGACTTGTATTAAATCATCTTTTATCGTATTTGCAATTTCAGCACTAAATACACTTTCTTTTAAAATTTCTGCTTCTGCATTTTCTCTATATTCTATGTAAGGTTTTATCATATTTCCATTATTTGCAAATGCTGAATATATTGATGCCATATGTATTGGATTAACTAAAACATCTCCTTGTCCATATCCTGAATCTGCTAATTTCTTTTCATTATCTATTTTATCTGAATTTGAATATTGTGATTTTTTTATTGTTAACGGGAATTTAATTTGTTCATTTATTGACTCATTAAATCCTAATTTTTTTAATTCTTCACAAAATGTTGTACTTCCTATTTGCATTGCTGCTTGTGCAAAGAAGATATTGTCTGAATGAATAAGTGCATTTCTAATGTTTTTTGCTCCACTATATGCAGTTAATGTTGTTATATAAATATCTCCCCAACTTGAGCTCTTTTGCCATTTTAGTCCTGAATAATTAAATGTTGTATCTGTTGTTAATTTTCCACTTGATAATCCTATTGCTGCTGTAATTGGTTTAAATGTTGAACCTGGGCAATAACTTTGTAAAAATCTATTATATAATGGTTTGTTTTCGTCATTATTTAAGGCATTCCATTCATCATTTGTTAAGCCTAATACAAAATCATTTGAATCATATGATGGTGTACTTACAGTTGCTAATAATTCACCTGTTTCAGGATTCATAACAACAAAAAATCCTTTATCATCTTTTAGTTGTTCATATAACTGTTTTTGAATATCACTATCTATTGTAAGTTTTACATCTCTTCCATCTTGTTTCTCTTGCTTTGCTAAAGTTGTTAATCTATTTCCATTTTCATCTGTAATATAAATTTCTTTTCCATCAATCCCTCTTAATGTATCTTCATATGTTTTTTCTAATCCTGATTTTCCAATCAAACTATTCGCATTGTATCCTTTACCTTCTTGTTCCTTTAAATCATCTGCATTAACTTTTTGTACATATCCAATTAAATGTGCCGCTTCTTCTCCTAAAGTATATACTCTTGATTCTGTAGTATTAATCATTACACCTGATATTTGTAATAATTGATTTTTTAGATTTTCATTTGATGCAGATATTTTCTTTATTGGTACAAATGTATCATCTTTTACATATGACGCAGAAAGCTGACTATTTATGTATTCAGTAGATACTCCTGTTAATTCTGATATTTTAGAAATATTACCTTCTTTATCTCCTAATTTTCCAGGGACAATTCCTACTGTTAATATTGTTCCATTTGCTGCTAATTTATTATCATTTCTATCTAATATTTCGCCTCTTTTTGATTCAATACTAGAAATTCTTACTTTATCATTATTTCTAAGCTGAGGAAATATCATGCTAGATGACCAATCTATTTTATATTCTTTATTTTCCTTTACTATTTTAGCTGTATTTGTGAAATTAATCGTTCCAGCTGCTGTTGACATACTTTCATCATAAGCAATTTTATATATGCCATTTTCTTTTTTTGTTTCAGAAACCGTTATTTTTATGTCATATGCATCTATTCCTTCATAAATATTTTTATTTCTTTTTGTAAAATCTTCTTGTGATATTTTGGTCTTTGACTCTTCTGAAATTTTTGAATACATTTCATCATATTTTTGCTCATTTATTAGTGCTACATATGCACTTAATACGTCCTCTGGCTTTTCAGTATCTTTGTTTTTTATAAATATTGCTGTTAGCAAAATTGCTATTATAACTACAATTATTACTATTGTTCCAATTATTATCTTTTTATCTTTCATAATATTCCCCTTCTTATTTTAATAAATTAATTTTTTTATTTAATACAATATCTACTCTCAACACCAAATTTTATGCATTAACCACTTCATTCAAAAGTTCTTGTTTATCTCTTACCCCTATAAATCTTTTAACTTCTTTCCCATTTTTAAATATAATTATTGTAGGTATACTCATTACATCATATTGAGTAGCAGTATCTGTACTTTCATCCACATTTATTTTTCCAACTTTTGCTTTTCCTTGTAATTCTTCTGCTAGTTCTTCTATAACTGGTGCCATCATCTTGCAAGGTCCACACCAATCAGCATAAAAATCTACTAATACTTTTTCATTTGCATTTAATACCTCACTTTCAAAATTTTCTGAATTTAATTTCAATTCCATACTTTTTCCTCCTTATTATTTTTTACTATTTGTATATTTAATTACTTGCAATCCAGCCTTCATTCCTTCATACACAGCTTTGGCAATTTGATATACACCTCCTGTGCAATCTCCACAAGCATATAATCCTTTTATTGTTGTTTCCATATTTTCATTTACAGCAATATTGTTGTCATCTATTTTAGCTCCTAGTTTTCTAGCAAATTCGGTACTTCCTGCAACACCTTGTGCTATAAAGATACCATCAACTTTTATTTCTGTATCATCCTCAAATTTTATTTTTTCTACCTTATTTTTTCCGTCTATTTCCTTAATTTTCTTTTCATTTACTTGTATATTTTCATCTCTATACTCTGGTATTTTTGCTTCTTTATCTCCATTTGTTAAAATTGTAATTGATTTTGCAATAGAACTCAAATCTCTTGTTTCTGATATAGCATAATCACCACTTCCAATTACGGCAACATCTTTATTTCTATAGAAAAAACCATCACATATTGCACAATAACTTATACCTCTACCTTCAAATTCGTTTATTCCATCTATTTGTGGCTTATTTTTCTTATTTCCTGTTGCAAGAATTACGGTTCTACTTAGAAAGGTTTGCTTTAATGTTTCTACTTTAAAATAATTTTCCTTAACTTGAATATTCGTCACTTCTTCTTGCAACATTTCTATTCCTAAATTTTGAGCTTGTCTTATCCCTTTTTGATATAGTTCTTCTCCACCTATTCCATCTTCAAATCCATAATAGTTTTCTATTTCTGCTGTTTTTTCTAATGATGAATCTTCTCTATTATAAATTATCATTGTTTTTAAATTTGCTCTTTTGGTATATAGACTTGCTGATATTCCAGCAGGTCCTGCTCCTATTATAATTACATCGTACATAATTTTTCCCTTTTCTTTTATTTTCTAATATATTATTAATATTTATTTATTTTTTCGTTGCCCCATTCTAAAAATTCTAATAAAAGTTTTTCAAACTTTTAAGAATTTTTGAACGGTCCCCACGAATCACTTCAAAATAAAAAATATTAATAATATATTAGAAAAAAATTAAAATAATTAAAATAATTGAAGAATCTATATTATTTTGTCTTTTCTATTCATTATTATACAAGATTATACAAGCAATTTTGAAAAAAATCAAAGATTCTTTCATTAAATTTATTTATGTTTCTAATTTATTTTACTATAATTCCTAGTATTTTTGATAAATCTATTGCTTGAAATTCATTTACAATCATTCCTTGTAAGTCTTCTTTTTCTACTGTTATTCCCTCAATATTACAAGTTCTAAAATCAACATTTTTCAAACTTGTTCTAAATAGTTGTGCTTGCATTAAATTGCAGTCATCCCATTTGTTTTCTTTTAGCTTACATTCTCCTAATGCTGCACCTCTTAAATTTACTTCTAATAATCTTGTACTTTTTATTATCGAATTTGAAAAGTTTGCATATTCAAAATTACTTTGTTCTATTATATTCTTGTATATACTACTATCTGTAAAATTACATCCTATCATTTTGCAATTTACAAATTTCACTTCTGTAAATTCTGTTTCGCTAAAATTCGTATTAGAAAAATCACAATTTTCAAATGTAACATTTGTAAAATGACTTCTTGAAAAGTCTGATTCTATACATCTACAATTCCAAAATAAGCTATTACTTATTTCAATTTTTTGTATTTTTAAGTTTTCTTCTTCGCAATCTTTCCAAGTAATATTTTGTATATCTTGTCCATCTTCTTTTGCTCTTTCAAGTATCTTTTTTATATTATTTTCTAATTGCATTTTTAACTACTCCTTTTATTTTCTTACTCTTCATTATCTTTATCTAGTTATTGCTTTATTCTGTAGCTTCGAAATAGTATAAATAATCAATATTATTTTTTTTACATTTATTATATCAACTATATTCTTAATTATTTTAAAATTTTAGGTAAAAAAATTATAAATCCTATAATAGCAGATGATATTGCTGTTACAAGAACAGCTCCTGCTGCCACATCTTTCGCTATTTTAGCTTTTTGATTTTTTTCCATTGTTACTAAATCCACAACGTTTTCTATTGCAGTATTCATTAATTCTGCTGATATGACTAATCCAAATAAAATAATACATATTATCCATTCTATTTTGCTTATTTTTAATATAATCCCAAATATAATTACAAAAATCATAATTACTATATGGATTTTTAAATTTCTTTCTTCTTTTATTCCTGTATATATCCCTTCTATTGCATATTTAAAACTATTTTTCATACTTTTTATTTTTTTGTTCATTACATCAAATCTCCTTTTAAAATTATATTTATTTTTTAAATAATTAAATCACATATAGTAAAATACAAAAAAACTGTAATATACTTCCAAGTAATATAAAAAGATGAAATATAGAATGCATATATTTTTTCTTTTTTCCTACCCCATAAAGAATTGCACCTATAGTATATGCAACTCCGCCTGTTACCAAAAATATTAAGCCTGGTATTCCTAACAATTTTGGCAATAAATTAGCAGTAAAAATTATGCACCAACCCATTCCTAAATAACAAATCATGGAAAATATCTTATATCTTTTTAAATCAATTGAATTTAACACAATACCTAAAATTGCCATTCCCCATATTATTCCAAAAATTATCCATCCTAAAACTGCATTATATTCTCTAAAACTTACCAAGCAAAACGGAGTATATGAACCCGCTATCAATAAAAATATTGAACAATGATCTAATATTTGGAATACTTTTTTTGCTTTTCCATTTGGTCTTAAGCCATGATATATACTCGACATTGTATATAACAAAATCATTGTAGTTCCATATATAGTAGAACTTATAACTGCATATCCATTATGATGAATTCCAGAAAATATAACACACAAAACAAGTGCAATTACTCCGAATGCTGCTCCTACAATATGTGATGTCATATTAAAAATTTCTTCTCCTTTTGTGTAAGTTGGTAATATTCTGTCTACTAACTTTATTCTTTTCATGTTTCCTCCCTGTAATCTTATAATTTTTTATTTTTTTATCCAAACAGATACACTTCTTGGGTTCACCCTAAAATTACCACATCCGTCTGAATCTATTATCACTTCTTCTTCACAATTTCCTATTGCATCTATATATCTATTTCCTTCATTTTGAGTTCCTACATACATTCTCTTTTGATTTTCTCCAGCTGTTGATATAACAACAGCTATTCCTGAATTTATATGTTCATTATCCCCTTCTTGAGTCCATCCAATACATGTACTATTGTCAAAATAATCATGTTGAGTTCCATATGATTTTTCTTTTCTAATTAATATTAAATTCTGTAAATTCTCCATTGGTTTTATATTATCATGTTTTATTCCATAATAATCGCCATAAAATACGCATGGGTAGCCATCATTTCGTAATAAAATTATACTATATGCTATTGGCTTAAACCAATTGTCTATAAAGCTTTGTAGAGCCTGTCCTGGTTGTGTATCATGGTTATCTACAAATGTTACTGCTTTACATGGATTTTCTTTTACTAACGTATGCTCCAAAATTTGAGTCATATCATAATTTGGATCAATTGATGCTTGATAGAAATTATAATGTAGTGGAACATCAAATAAAGAAATTTGTCCTTCTGTTTCTTGAATATATCTATGTAATTTATTTACATCAGCAGACCAATATTCTCCTACAGAAAAAAGTTCTTTTTTACTTTCTTCTCTTAATTTTTTTATCCAATTATTATAAAAATCTGCATCAATATGTTTTACTGCATCTAGCCTAAAGCCATTTACTCCAGTAAACTCTAAATACCATTTACCCCAATCAGTACATTCTTTTACTACTCTTGGATTTGAAAAATCTAAGTCAGCTCCCATCAAATAGTCATAATTTTGAAACTCTTCGTCAACTTCATCTCCCCATTTTTTATTTATAAATTTGAAAATAGCATTTTCTCCTGTTGCATTATTATAGTCTATTCCATCAAAATCTGTCCAGTTCCATTCAAAATCAGAATATCTATGTTTTCTTCCTGGGAAAGTAAATTTTGTAGCTACTTTCACTGTTTCTTTTTGAGATATTTCTGTATTATGATTTGACCAATCTACTTTTGTTGCTGGTATTGTTTGTAAAGCATCTGCTCCCATTTTATGGTTCAATACAATATCTGCATATGTTTCTATTCCAGCTTGCTTTAAAGCAATAATTGCATCTAAGTATTCATCTTTTGAGCCATATTTTGTTTTAACAGTTCCCTTTTGGTCAAATTCCCCTAAATCATATACATCATACACTGCATATCCTACTTCATCTTTTCCACCCATTCCTTTATATGCTGGTGGTAGCCATAGTGCCGTTATTCCTTTTTTTGCTAGTTCTTCTGCATTTTCTTTTACTTCATTCCATAAATTTTGTTTGCAATCTAAATACCATTCAAAGTACTGCATCATTATTCCATTTATTTTTTTCATTTGATTACCTTCTTTTGTTTTTTTGCAATTATATCATTATATTTATTAAAAATCTATATCTAATTTTTTTATATAAAATTTCATGAATATCGATAAGTAAAAATATGATTTCTTTATTTTTTTCTCTTTTTCTCTTCCTATTTTTGATAAAATATGATAAAATACTTAAAGTTTAATATTTCAAAAGATAAATGGGAGGATTTAAAAATGGAATTTAATAAATGTAGTAGATGTGGAAGTTTTTATGTTTCAAATGATTCAGTTTGCCCTAAATGTAAAGCAAAAGATAATTTAGAATTTGAAACTTTTAAAAATTATGTAATAGAAAACGGCTTAACTCAAAGTCTAGATACTATTTCATCTCAAACTGGAATTACTGTAAAAAATTTAAATCGTTTTATAGATAACGCAGGTTATGATGAAAACTTTATAAAAAACGGAAATCATTCTATTAATTTATAATAGGATGATTTTAAAAGGTTATAGACATTCCTAATATATAAAAGTCTAAATATTATTGTAAAGGATTGATTAGCTTGATTAAAACAAATGTATTTGATATTTTAAATGAACGTGGATATATTGAACAAATGACCCATCCTGACGAAATTAAAGAACTTTTTGGCAAAGAAAGTGTTCCTTTTTATATTGGAATTGACCCTACTGCGGATAGCTTACATGTCGGACATTTTGTTTCTTTAATGGTTGCAAGTCATATGCAAAAATGTGGTCATAAACCTATTATTTTAGTTGGTGGTGGTACTGCAACAATAGGAGACCCTTCTGGTAAAACAGATATGAGAAAAATGATGACTAGAGAAACAATTGACCATAATGTTGAATGTATCAAAAAACAAGTTGAAAAATTTGTTAGTTTTGATGGTGAAAATGCTGCAATAATTGTAAATAATGCTGATTGGTTATTAGATTTAAAATTTATTGATTTTATGCGTGAAATTGGTACTTTATTTTCAGTAAATAAAATGCTTGCTGCTGATTGTTATAAAAATAGATTAGACACTGGATTGACATTTTTTGAAATGAGCTATATGCTTATGCAATCTTATGACTTTTTACATTTATATGAAACCTATGGATGTAAATTAGAAATGGGTGGAAATGATCAATGGTCTAATATAATTGGTGGTGTTGATTTAATACGTAAGATAGGAAAATCTGATTCTTATGGTCTTACTTTTAAACTTCTTACTACAAAAGAAGGTAAAAAAATGGGTAAAACAGAAAAAGGTGCTTTATGGCTTGACCCTACTAAGACTTCTCCTTATGAATTTTATCAATACTGGAGAAATATTGAAGATGACAGTGTTGAAACCGTTTTAAAACTTTTGACATTTTTACCTATGGAAAAAATTAACGAATTATCAAGTTTAAAAAATGAAAAAATAAATGAAGCTAAAAAAATTGCTGCTTTTGAAATAACAAAACTTGTTCATGGCGAAGAAGAAGCTCTAAAAGCTCAAGAAGCTGCTAATGCCTTATTTTCTGGTTCAGGTAGTTTAGACAATATGCCTACAGTTGAATTAGGAGATAATAAATTTATTTCTATTATTGATGCAATTATTGTAACTAAAATTGCTCCTTCAAAAGGTCAAGCAAGAACATTAATTGCCCAAGGTGGTATATCTGTAAATGATACAAAAATTACTGATGTAAATTATGTTTTGTCTGCTGATGACTTTAAAGATGGTTATGCTATTTTGAAAAAAGGGAAAAAAGTTTTCTACAAATTAGTTTAAAAACAAAACTGAAAAAATCACAAAAATTTTTAAACAAATTTGTTGGTGTACAATATATTTATATTGTAGAAAATTTGTTGAACTTTTCTATAATATGAAATAAATTATAAATCACTGGATTGAGGCAAGTTACTAAAATAATAACTTGCCTCAATCCAGTGTATTTTATTTTCTATTACAATTCTTATTTTTAGTCTACTACATTTACATTTTCAATTACATCATTAGAAACAACATTATTTACTTCATTCTTAACACTTTGTTTTTTCTTATCCTCTGCTGCCTTCATTGTTTCCAAAGATTTTATTAAATCTTGTAATTTTTTAATATCTGTACCAATCATTTCCCAGTTATTACTTTCTGTAGATTCAGTAAGGTTTTTATTTGCTTTTACAATTGTATCTATTAAGCCATCAATGTCATCTGTGTTATCTATTTCAATATCAGTGGCATCTGTTGAAAGTAAGTTCTCAAGTGCTTCTTCTAAGTTATTACCTATTGCAACTTTATTTCCAGAAGCTACAACAATTTTCCTTAATGCAGGTACTTTTGATTCATTTAACATAGTTTGATAAATAGATTCTACATATAATAATGTATTTTCTATAGGAACAACTACCATGTCTTTTGTAACCTTAGTTCCTGTTTTATTTAAAGCTTGAATTTCTGCTGAAATTGTCTCATCTTGTTCTATCTGTTTATCTAGTTGCATTGTTCCCAAAATATTGCTATCTTCTGAAAATTTATAAAGTTTTAATTTGTTATTTTCCCCTTCTGTTGTTCCAACTAAATAAGAAATCATATTTTGTTTTGAACTTGGTGTATATATTTGTAACAATCCAATTTTATCTTCCCCATCACTTTTTACCATTGTATAATATGGTTTTAAAATAGCTCCAGAAGACTTTGAAACTATAGTTGTATTATATTTTGAATAATCCCATAAATCATCAGTTCTATATAATATATCTGGTTTTACATTATGATATGTCTTTAATAATTCTGCTTGTACTTCATATAGAAATTGTGGATAAACAAAATGTTCTGAAATTGATCCAGGAATACTCTCATCTTTATCTTTAAATAAAGTTGGATATACTTTTCTATATGCTACAGCTATTGGGTCTGTTGTATCTGTTATATAAAAGTCCATTGTTCCATCATATGCGTCAATAATTACTTTTACAGAATTACGAATATAATTTATTTTCTCTTTTATGTTATCGTGCTTTATTGTTTCGTATTGAGAATATGGATATGCACCTGATACTGTGTATGCATCTAATACCCATACTATTTTCCCTTCATCTGTTACTACAGTATATGGATTTTCATCATAAATTAAATATGGCATTGCTGTTTTTGCTCTACCTATAATGTTTCTGTTTATTAATATTTTGCTATCACTTGTAACTTCTGATGAAAAAGCTAGTTTTAAGTCCCCTGTTTTAATTCCAAGGATTAATCTATCAACAAAATTTAATTTTAGTCCCCTATCTCCTGTGTAAGAAGATGTATGTTCCAATCCGTCTTCATCTGTATAATCATATTCTTGTTTATTTTTTGTATTTGTTGCAACAATGTTATCTGTCTTTAATCCATAATAAATTTGTTGTGTTTGTGTACCTAACTTATCATCTGCTCCTGATACATTTTTTTGTATATAATTAATGTTTCCTGTCTCTGATACATCTGTTGCAGAAGATACTATCTGTCCTATTCCATGTGTGTATTCATATGTTTTATTATTATATGTTCTACCTGAATTTGTAATTTCTCTTGGAGATACGTATACTAATTTAGTTTGTCCAGATATTTGATATTTAGCAATATTTGCATTTCTGTATGAATAATATCCTGTTCCTGTTTGATTATAATCTAATGTTGCTAATACTGTTTCTTCATTTATAATTCTTGTATTATCAATTATTGTTCTGTTGTTACTTACTTGTGCTTTTGTTATAGTTCCAGAATTTTCTATATTTTCTTCTTCTACATTAATTCCAAAAGCATTTTTTGTATTCCTTATATTGTAAGATAGATATTCTTTTTCTTTATCTAATTTATTTGAGTTTACAAAAATTAAATCAAATCCAACCATAACAACAACTAAAATAACTAAATATGCTGGTATAATCAATAAATTTTTTAGTACTTTTGATGTATTTTCTTTTTTAAATCCTTTTATTGCTCTTCTTGAAGCAAAAATTATAACAACTGCAAAAATTAAATATCCCCATCTTTGGATCATAACATCTGTATATCCTGCTCCAACAATTTCAAGATTTTCTGTACTATCAGTTTCATTTTTTATTGTCATCATCTTGCTATATACAATGTCTGTTGTATTTAATGCAGTCATAAGTGCAACACCTATAATAAGAAGCATTACATTTCTTAACACTTTTTTTACAAGTAATCCTTCTTTTATCATTTTTCCGTCAACACCATCAAAGTATTTATTAAAAACAACTATGTAATACAAAGCCATATATATTGTTAATCCTGCCATTATTCCAATATAATATAATAATAATGTCTGAATTAATGGCTTTTGGAACATAAAATAAGCAATATCAAAATTAAATATTGGGTCAACTTCTCCAAATGAGGTATTACCAATACATAACAATATTTTCTGCATAAGTGAATTAGACATAGCTGTACTTATTAATGCAGATACCACAAAAGCTATTGATTTATTTAATAGTTTTGGCATAGTTTTATTTTCTTTATCAAAAAAAGTTTTTAATCCTTTTTTTATTCCTCTATTTGTAAAATATATAAGCACATATAATAAAATAAAATTTGCTATAAAAATAGTATATTTGTATTTTAAATTTGTTGAAAATACTTGTATATAATTTTCTCCTAAGTCCTGATATTGCAAATAACTACCTCTCAAATTAACATATGTGAGTAATGCAAAAACTGCAATAAAAAGCAGTACTATAACCATTCTATGTTTATTTTTCAAAATTCACTCCTCCTTTTGTCCCATGTCCCAAAGGGACGGTTCTTCTGGGACATTTTTGTCCCACGGGGACACTTCTTATTTTTTAAATAATTGCTTTTACAAAATCTTCTGAATTGAAGATTTCCATATCATCAATTTGTTCTCCTACACCTATAAATTTTACTGGTATTTTGTTTTCCTCTACAATTCCTATTACCACTCCACCTTTTGCTGTTCCATCTAATTTTGTTAATACAATTCCTGTTATATCAGCTTCTTGTTTAAATGCTTTTACTTGTGAAATAGCATTTTGACCTGTTGTTCCATCAATAACCAATAAAACTTCTTTGTCAGCTTCTGGCATTTCTTTATTTATTACTTTTTGAATTTTATTTAATTCATCCATTAAATATTTTTTATTGTGTAATCTTCCAGCAGTATCTACAATTAAAATATCTGCTCCTATTTCTTTTGTTTGTTTTATTGCATCATATACAACAGATGCTGGATCTACTCCTTCTTCTCTTTTTACTACTGTTGCTCCTGCTCTGTTTGCCCATATTTCTAGTTGTTCTACAGCTGCTGCTCTAAATGTATCTGCTGCCGCAACTACTACTTTTTTTCCATCTTTGGCTAATCTATTTGCCATTTTTCCAATTGATGTTGTTTTGCCTACTCCATTTACCCCAATAACTAATATTACAGATGGCTGTGTATCTAGATGTAAGCTAATATCTGTAACATCAAGTATTTTTTGCATTTCTTCTCTTAGTGCTTGTTTTACATCTTCCTCATCTTTTATATTCTCTTTTTTTATTCTTTCTCTTAAACTTCCTATTATCTTGATAGATGTGTCCATCCCTATATCTGACATAATTAATACTTCTTCTAATTCATCTAAAAATTCTTCATCAACTTTTCTAAAATTACTAAATACGTTGTTTATTTTTTCATCAAATGAACTTTTTGTTTTATTAAGTCCTTGTTTTAATTTTTCAAAAAATCCCATTTTTTCTCTTGTATGATTTATTTTTATATATTAAATAATCATACTTCCTCCTTGTTCTTTATTCTTATGTAATTTATTTACATAACTGTATTATATTGTATCATAAATTTGCTAATAAAAAAAGGGGTTTTAATTATTTATTAATTTTTTTAATTCTGAAATAATAAATACATACAAAAAGCCTGTAAAATGTAATTACATTTCACAGGCTTTTTTGCTACCAATATAACTCTTTCACTTCAAAGATTCTAACCCTTTTTCCATTTTCTACTAATTCCATCCATATAAGAATGGTTATGTTGTCTTTCTGGATTCCCCATATATTGCATCCAGAAGAACCCTGAGTGGAACACGGTATTGGTTTCATATTTTCCTGCACATTTTGCAAGTCAATAAAACCCAGTCCAATCTTGTTGTCAATTTCATTTTTGATTTTTTTTGCCACTTCAATATTTAACATATTTTTTTCCTCCAAATTTGGACATGTTTTATAAGCTACAACACAAATATAAAATTTGTGCTAGACAGTACTTTTAGCACTCAGTCTAAATATATTATAGTTTATTTTACATAAAATGTCAATTTATGATTTATGTTTCAAAGTTGTATTTTTATATTTCCTATAAATTATTTTAGTATAAAATACCTAACAAAAACCAAAATAGTATTGGGACTATTGATGTCATTAATATATCAAAACTTACCCTAAATAGTCTTCTCATTTTTATTTATTTCTTTCTTTTTATCTTATGGAGCGATTTCGAAACAGGTATGCGAAAAATGACATACTCTATTTCAAGCTCTATTATATAATTCGATTTATTAAATTTATATTACTATAATTATTGCAAGTGATATATTATGTTTTATTGAAAAAACACAAAATTTTCTCAAATATCTTTTTGTACCATTTTGGCTTTTCATATGCAATTAAATCAGTAATATCTTCACTTTTAGTCTTATCTAATTTCTTATTTTTGAATAGTTTTTCAGTATTATATTTTTCACTTAATTGCTTTTGATATGCTAGTTCATTTTGTTTTAATTTCTCTTCAAAAGCTTTTCTTTGTTCAGCATTGCACCAATATTTTTTATGTATAATTGATAAAATACCTATTGTTTTTTCACTTAAATTCATATCTGCCATAGATTTATTAAAACCTAATTTTGACTCATAATTTTTTAATGCATTTATTCTTAAAAAATCTAAAAATTTAATAGGTATTTTTTCAACATCTTCTTTTTTTGTATGGTCTAATATATCTAATGTCTCTGAAAAGGCTATACTATATTCATAACTTACCATTATAAACCTTCTTTCGTTTATTTTATTCTATTGTTCTATTTCATTTTGTTTATCTTTTTCTTTTACCATTGAAACTAAATCTGCCTGAACACTATCTGTTAATCCTTTTCTTGATATTTCTTCCAATTCAGAACCAATTTGTTCTGATGATAAAAGTATTACATTTTCTTTTGAGTTTAAAAATGTTCTTTCTGTTTCATTTGAAAAAACAAAATCTAGTGCAAATCCCCATACTTGTGTTCCAATCATTTGATAATTTTGAGAAATTTCACTAATAAATTGCTCTGGACTATTTGAATATATTTGTTTTATTGCATTACCTAAATCTAGCAGACCTGTTCCACATACATATGCATCATGGTCATTTTCTATATGTTCTTTTGCACAATCAATAGTACTTTTTTCTTGATAATAGGTTTTGCTTAAATCTTCATATTCATCGCCAAATTCTTCAATATCTTCTTTTTCAGATTCATATAAATAATTAAACTCATCTATATATTCATTTATTTTTTTCCTTTCTTCATCTGATAATTGACTTTCAAATTCATCTATGTGATCACATAAATATTTCTTGACTGCACTTCTAACAAGTGCTAACTTTACCTTTGTAGGACTATATAGTCTATTATGATATTCTTCTGCTATTCCTATTCCATTTTTATATTCTCCTATAAGAACAGGTAAATCTCCTAATTTCATATCTTTTGTTAATTCTTCAACTGCTAAAGCGTTTTCTTCAAAGTTTTCACTTCTTGATAATATTACTATTTGGTCTAATCTTGTATCATCTTGGCTGAATTTAAGTTCAAATGGTATTTTAGATTTATGAAATCTTTTTATATAGTTTTGTATAAATTCAGTTTTTTCTTTATCCTTTAGATTTAAATATATTCTATATACTAAAGGATTTCGATTATCAGGAGTTCTTTGTTTATCTTTCATAGGATCATCTTCGGAATATAAAATTACCCAACTACTATTTCTATCATAAACTAATTGTACATTATCTTTATCAGGATAATTCCATAATTCACTTTTAGAAATCCCTTGAGAATATATTTGACTAATTAATGCTTCTGTGTGTGGAGAGTATGAACTTTTATCAGTATTATCCAATTGATTAATTTCATTATAAAATAAATTATCGTCACATCCACAAGTAATATATTTCTCAATTAAATCGTGTATTAGCTCATCTGTAAAAGGACTTTTAACTTCTTCTAATATTTTACTAATCATATTAATATCACCATTTCAAATTAATTTTCTATATATATTATACCATCTATTTACTTTTTTTCAATGATTTTTTATTTTCATTTTTCATAGTATAAATTCTCCTTTAGACCTTTAATAGCCGCATCTTTAAGTTCTATTTGATTTTTAAGAGAACAATTTTCTTTTTGTACTTCAAATTTTCCATTTCTTTCTAGCATAGTAGGAAAATCTACAACACCTTTATCATATAGCTTGTTTATCTGTTCAACAAAACTACTTATAAAATTGATTTTATCTATATCAAAATTACCTTCTTCATCTTTCTTTAATGTTGCAGTTTCAATAAATTTAGATATAAAAGATTGTTTTTCTTCTTTACTTTTCATAGTCCAAAGTCTTAGTAAAACATCTTTATACATCTGATGTTCAGTTAATTTTTCTCTTTCAATATCTCTTTCTGCAAGTAAGTATTGTGGGTGATAATACAATATGCAATTATAATGTTGTTCTGTAAGAATAAATTAGAAGAAATAGTACTAGGAAAAGAAATAAATAAAACTTTATATATAGTGCTTTTAGTAATTGCTGTTATAATTCTATGCTCAGGTATGTTATTCAATAATAATGATAATAATTCAACAAATACTACTAATACTGAAAATTCATCAATAGCAAGTAAGTATGAAAATGCTGATTGGAAAGAAGTTGGGTGTTCAAATAGTACAAATGTTGATTCTAATGTTGCATGTAAGCGTACATTTGGGGCATTATAAAAAAGATACAGTTGAGAAATATAAAGTAGTAAAAATTATTTGTACAATTTATAAAGAAAGTACTAATGAAGTTATAGGTACAAGTGAAACATATTATGAGGATGTAGAATTAGAATCTGGTTATTTTAGTTTTATGGAAACAATAAGAATAAAACTTTCAACTCCATTTGTAGGAAATGACTTTTCTTCTGAAATTGAAGCATATGGTATACCAGAATAATAAAATAGCATTGTTGATACTTTTTCCAAGTACAACAATGCTATTTTATTTTTTAATATATATTATTGGCTTTAAGCTCTTCAATAATAAATTTATTTGTGTTGATTGTAGCTATAATAGAATTGCAACTATTAATAATATTTTCTTCATCAAGTTCACTTTTTATATTAAAGTCTAAAAAGTCTTTATCGTGTAATCTAATACAAATCTTATTTTGAAAAATGCTTACTTCTAAATTTATATTCTTTTTGGCTAATTCAACGAAACAAGCTAAAAAGTGATCATTATAACTCTATTGGTGCTCAAAATATTAATAAAGATATTATGGTTAAATGTTTCGTTACTTTTGAAGATATAAAAGATATTTGTAAAAATAGACGTCAATTAGTGAATCGCTCTGTGTTTTCTTGTTGTTCTTCTAAAGCCTGGCCTAAATTTATGGATTTTATTGCTATGAAATATGATTTTTCTAAAATTAAAAATATATGTCTTTTAGCTGATGGTGGTTCTTGGATTAAATCTGGTATTTCTGAATTAAAACTTGACACTAATAATTCTGTTAAATTTTATTTGTATGAATTTCATTTTAAACAAGCTATTCATCATATTACTACTGATTCCAATGAAAGATATTATCTTTTACATATTTTTAATACAAAGCCTAAATATTATTTTATTGACGCTGTTAATACCATTATAAATAATAATCCAAAACGTAAAGATATTATTAATAAAAAACTTAAATATATAATTAATAATTATTCAAATATCAAATCTATGTTGAATTTAAATATTGGTTCATCTATGGAAAGCCATATATCACATTTAATTGCATCTTTTTTCTCTTCAAGACCTAAGGGCTTTTCTAGAAAAAGAATAGACAAATATTTAAAATTAAATGATTACAAACATAACAATATAAATATCTTTAAATTATATTTAAATACTTATTATAAATACTTAATGAAAATACTTATAATTATGAGATATTTGCTCCTGATAAAATTCATAATGTGCCTGTTATAAATTATGGTCTAAGAAACTGATACTTATACTGCATTAAATGCTATTTATCACAATTTTTAACTTGTTATAAATATATAATGAAACATAAAGATAACTAATATTATCTTTATGTTTCGTAAAAATTATTATATTATCGGATTATTTTCCGAAACTTCTTGACACCAATCAAATTATATACTTTTCAAATATGTTTCTAATTCTAATAATTTAATCTTTTTAGATAAATTGGAAATATAAACATCATTAGAATAATTGAAAACTAGAAAAGTAATATTTTTAATAATCACTCTATGTGGCTCAATATATGAGAAATTAGTCTTTTCAATTTTTCTAATACTACCATTGATAAAAGTAGGAGTAACTTTAGAAAATTCACATATAAATTCTAGCCTTTGTTTTAAATTTTCCTCAAATTGTATTTCTTGTCTAATTATCTTCATTACAGATACCATCCTTTCTTGGATGATATTTTTTGCAAACAAAAAAATCATCCATTTTATGAATGATTTTTGTATCAATCTGTTCTATTGATTCGAACAGAAACGTCGTTGGAGCGGTTAAGCAACAGCTTACGAACTATATAACACTCTCTTTCTAAAACATTATATAGTAATTCCCATATTTTTTCAAGGAAGTATGGGAATTTTTTGTAATTTATAGTATAATTTTGTTAGTTAATTTTACAGGAGGTATTTTATGTACGATTATGTATTACAATATGGATTTGATACTGAATCTAAATATTATATTCAAAGTATTAAAGATTATTTAAAAAATAATAGGATTATAGATAGAGAAAGAAATTGGTTGCCACATATAACTATTGATTTATATAATTGTAAAAATGAAAAAGAATTTATTGATAAATTAGATGTAATAGTAGAAAAAATTAGCGCTTTTAATATAGAATTTAAAAATTTGAATACTTGTAATAATGAAACATTATATATTGAACCATATAATAAAGAAATTTTAATGGAATTAAAACAATATTTTAATACAGAATTAAATAATTATATGTTAGAAAAAAGAAGAGAAAGAAAATATATACCTCACGCTACACTTTGTACAAGCGATACATTGGATAAATCTATTCAGTTAGCAAACCAAAAATTTAATCCATTTATATCAACGATAAAGTATATATGGGTTTATAACAGAGATATGCAATTAATAAAGGAATATAATTTAAAATAATAAGGAATATCAAAGGAGTAATAAATGAGTAAGATATGGAAAAAAACAGAAAATAAAATATTAATTATACTATTATTATTTAGTATATCAATTGGATTATGGAATAATTTTAGACAATTATGGATGCAAGATAATGGACTTGACCCAATACAAATAAGTAGAATTTTAAGTTTTGGAACATTATCATGTGTAATTGGTATATTAATTTTTTCAAAATATATAAAATTAAATAAGATAAAAAATTTTATAACAATTGCTTTACTAATTAAAATAATAAATTTAGTTATATTATTTTTTATAAATAATACAAATTTAGGTTCATTTATTAATTTATCTATTATTATTGATATAATCATAGAACGATTAATAATTATTAGTATTTATCCATTAATTGTTACGATTAAGAAAAGTAATACTTTATATAGTAAGAGAAAGTTAGTAGAATATACCGGTCGAGATTTAGGAGTTTTAATAGGTGGATTTGTAATTGGAAAAACAATATTAGGAATAGTATTTAATTATAATTTATGTTTATTAATTTCTATTATATTTTCCGTTATATCATTAATAATTCTATCTAATGTTAAACTAGAAAGTGTTGAGACAAAAACTTCGAATGAAAATATATTTAAATATATTTTTACAAATAAATTTAGAACAACTTATATTATATATTATTTAATAGGAGAAGTGGCATATTCTACTGCACTGGGATTAAAAATGCTAACCCTAACTAATTATTTAAATTTTACAGATAGTGCAGCAACAAAGTATTTTTTAATTATAGGAATACTTGCTGATATAATAGGAATAGTAGCTCTTAAATTTCTTACTCCAAAAAACGATTACATTACAATAACTATAAAGTTTGGAATAAGATTTTTAGGCTATACTCTAGCATTTTTATCAAATAATATTGTGGTTGTAATATGTGCAATGTCTTGGTCTTTACTAGTTTCAACGGCATATGAAAATGTTACAGATGCACCTTATATTAATAGTATCGAACTTGATAAACAATTAGCATATACTAATTTAAGATATATGGTTGGTTCATTAGGAGAAGCAATTGGTACATTTTTATGTGGAATCATGTATGCTATTGGTTTAAGATATATGTTTGGACTATCTGCCTTCTTTATGTTAGCACAATTAACATTAGCGTACATATTAATTCATCAAAGAAGAAAGTTAAATATAAAATAAAGATTGTTATTAAAGGGTATGGGAATTTCCATAATAGAATTTGTACGGGAGTACAAATTCAGTGCTGGCTAGACATAGATTTTATTCCCATATTCAAAAAATAAAAAAAGAGGATTAAATTATTTTGATAAATTTTTCCTCTTTTTTGAAGATTATTTATATAAAAACATATTCATTTAAGACAATTTCTTCTGCTGTATTTTTATAGGTGTTCATTAACTTTGTCCATTTAATTGGATTTAATTCTTTACTTTTTTCAGAAAGTCTTTTATCATTCTAAGCTGTGAATCAATAGAATAGCCATTATCTCTTTGGTCATCAGTACATACTCTTACATAAACTCCACATCTCATAATTTTCCTCCTTTCCTTAATTTTGAGAAATATTAAAGTACCTCTCATATGTTTCCTCACTTAAACGCCAAAAATAAACCCTAAATTTAAAAATTTCTTAAAAAAGTCTCAATCTCTTTCAAATTATACTTTTCTTTACGTTCTTTAATTTAGAATGATTTATTACTAATTTCATTTACTTTGTATTCAAATATAGTAAGAGTAATGGGATATGTAATTAGATATTCAGTAGGTTCAATAATCTGTAAATTAGTATTTAGAAAAACTTTAACTTTTCCTTTTTTAGTTTTATAAGTAAAGTCTTTAATAAGTTCTAGTAGTTTAGTATTAGGTTTAAGTTCTTCAATGGTTTTTAATTCAAGCATAAAAAATGTCCTCCTTCCTAGAAAGAGAACATTATCTTTATATTTGGTAGAACAAGCCTTTCCAAGACTGACTACGGGCAAAATAAAAACTTACGAACTTTAATTAGTTCGTAAGTTGTCTTCAAATGGAGCCAATAAGCAGAATCGAACTGCTGACCTACGGGTTACGAATCCGTTGCTCTACCAACTGAGCTATATTGGCATATCAAATTTCAGTTTGTATTTAAACTGAAATTTATTTCATCAATTATAATATCTTCTATATTTTACAATATAAAGATTTATATATGCAAATATTTAATACAAGATAAAACAAAATCTATACTAATAATTATCAAAAAAATATATAACAATATAATTTGTTTATTTGTAGAAATTTTATTTGTTAATTTTTCTATCTTACTTTTCACAAATGGATGTAATTTTTCCACAAATAAAATTCCTATAATTCCCCATGCTAAAGAAAAAGCTAAACTTATTCTACCTTGAAAATTAAAAGCCTCATTTGTATAATCCCACCATCTTAATCCAAATAAATCTTCTAAAACCACTGAAGCTATGTATTCAAATATCGTAAATGAAATCATTGCAATAAAAAATTTTACTACAGTATTGGTCTTAGTATTTTTTAAACACTGTATTAGTAAAACTGCTCCAAAGCCATATATTGGACATACTGGTCCATATAAAAATCCTCTTTTATTAAATACTCCTAAAGTTACTACACAATATATTGTTTCTAATATCCAGCCTAAAAACGCATAAATGAAAAAATATAGTAGCATTTTTTGTTTTTCAGTCAATTGGTCTGATTGTAATAATTTTACTTTGTCCATTTAGTATCCCCCTATAAAACTAGAATTCAGTTCTACTTTCAGTTTTTATTTTAGCATACTTAATTTTTAATTGCAATACAAAACTACGACATTTTTATTTCAGATTTTTTTCCTAGACAATTGAATTTTTTACAGTTGAATTGTATATATAAAATAACTCAAATTATTAAATCTATTTTATTTAATAATTTGAGTTTAAATTTTTATAATTTTATTTTTCTAATACATAAGGTGATAATTCTGTTCCATCACCGCTTTTAATATAAACTCCATCTTGCATTTCTATTACTGGTCTAATACCTGCAACTCCAGTATAATGTCCTGCTGCATAAGCTTCAATAGAATTACTACTGTAATGTGAATGATACAAAATCCCACTATTTGCTGAATTACTTAACCAATATCTTCCTCCTGTACATGTTCTTTCTATACTCACCGCTTCATTATAATTCATTAAATGCACATTCTTTATCATTTGCTTATTTTCATACTCTTTGTCTTTATACATATCCCAATATCTTATATTTATTTTTGTATTATTTTCATCACTTAACTTACTATATCCTCTTTCTCCACCTGATAATAAATACTCTGCACTATATGCCTCATTACTTAATATATCTCGAAATACAAAATTTTCTGGTGAACCTGCATGTACTATTTTAGTTACATATATTTTTTCATTATCCAATTTTTTTAATTTTTTATTTATATCTGTTTCCTTATTTATTAAATTTCCATTACTATCTTTTATTTCTAATATCTGCCATCCATCATATGCCGGATTTCCATCTATTATATCATCACCAGGTTTAATACTTTTATTTCTATCATCTCCTGCTTTAAATCCTCCAAATGTAAAATTTAATCCATTTTCATCATTTAGTTTAAATGTAGTATTCATTAAACGTTTTTCATTATAATCATACAACTTTTGTGATTTTAAATCATCTATTTCCTCCTGTGTCCATTTTCCTGCATCATATTTTACTAAATTTTGTGCTACTGTATATTTATTTACTATTACTTTTATATTATCTTTTACTATTGTTTTTCCATTATATGTTCCTGTCGCCACAAATGTATATTCACCGTTTGCTGGTACTTCATATGGTAATGTTTTACTTGTATCATCTTTTAATGTTAATATACAATCTACTCCTTCTAATTTTGCTTTAAAATTTATAAATACTTTATTCGTTCCTCTTGTTTGTGAATTATCTGCTACTGATCTACTTGAATCTGTCTCTGTTTCACTTGTTCCTATATATGCTTCTGTTGTTTGTATTTCTATTTTTTTTACACTTACATTTATTTCTATATTACCAGTTACTTTTTCGATATATATTTTTCCTGTTACTTTGTCCACGATATTATTTCCAACTGTTGTTACTTCTTGTTCTCCCATTTTTACTACAATATTATCTATAACATATAAAGCATCTGTTCTTACGGTTCCATCTTCTGCTAATACATCTTTTGTTATTATATTAGCTAGGTATTCTTTGTTATATTCTGCTTTTATTGCTGGATTATCAATTTTTGCACCTTCTGCAATATTTTTTGTTATCTTATGCCAATAAGTATCAATTAATACTGTTTCATCTTGCTCTGTTCCACTTGAAGAAATTATTTTAAATTTATATTCTGTTCCTATTTGTACTGTATAATCTATTGCCTTTTCTTGTTTTGTTCCATAACATTCTATGGTATTTCCATTTGGACATTGTATTTTATTCAATCCATTTTCTGTATCCCTTACTTTTATAAGTATTTGAGCATTTTCTCCATCTCTTGATATTGCTTCATATGAGAACTGTATTTCTCCATCGTTTTCTATTTCTGTTATATTTAGCTCTTCATCTATTAAAAACTTTTTAGTTATTCCATCTTTTTTCATTGTTATTTTTTTGCCACTTATTGATGCATCATCTTTTACACTTGGATTATACTCTGATAGTTTCTCATCTATCCATTCTTGTGTTATATCATCAAGTGTTACATCTCCAACTTTTTCTACTTGCAAATCTTGCACTGCTAAAATTAAACTTTCTTTTATTTCCGCTTCTATTTGTGTTTTTTTTGCTTGTTTTGCTCTTGTAATTAAACCATTCTCTCCTGTCAATGTTGCTATTGCTACACCAGCTAGTAATAATAAAACTATTATAGTTATGACTAATGCAATCAAAGTAATTCCACTTTTGTTTTTTAAATCATTAATATATTTTCTTTTGTTTCTCAATTTTTCCATTTGTATTCTCCCCCTATTTTCTGATTTGATTTTATCTCATTATGAGATAAAAGTCAATAGCAAAAATTTTATATTTTATATTGTTATATGAAGTTATTCGTTACAATATAACTGATAATTAAATTAAAGGATTAAGGTGGTACAAATGAGATTAAAAGATTTAAGAGAAGACATGGATTTAACACAAACACAAATAGCCAAATATCTAAATTGTGAACAAAATACTTATCATCAATATGAATCTTGCAAAAGGCAAATTCCTTTGGATTTACTTATAAAATTAGCTATTTTTTATAATACTTCTATCGATTATATTTTAGGATTAACTGATGAACCAAAACCATATAAGAGGAAAAAAGAAGATTAGCTTTAAATAACCACAATTATCAAACATTAAGTCTAATAATTGTGGTTTAATCTTATTTTACAACTTCAACATCTAATTTCAAATTTTCTCCATTGATATTTGTTTCTGTATAATCAGTTCTATCTGCACCATAAACAATGTCTAATGCTAAAGTATCATGTTTAATTAAATCAGCATTTGCTTTTATTACATTTTCTAGCATTTCGTTTCCAGATACATACAAATTTATTCTATCTAAAACTTCAAATCCTTTATCTTTTCTCATGTTTTGAACTTTTGATAATATTTCTCTTACATATCCTTCTTCTTTTAATTCTGGTGTAATGTGTGTATCTAATACAACACCAATTTCACCCTCACCGGCAAATGCAAATCCTTCTTTACCATTCATTGTTATTAGTAAGTTTTCTGAATTTAATGCTATTTGTGTGTCATCTATTTCGATGTATTCAACTCCACCATTTTTTACTGTGTTAGCTAAGTCCATTTGATTTTTCTTAGCAATTTCTTGTTTTATTCTAGGAATTAATTTTCCATATTCTTTTCCTAAAACTGGTAGATTTGGCTTAATTTCAAAGTTTACGTAGTCTGACATTTCTGCTCCTAGTTCAACTTTTTTAACATTTAATTCTTCTTTTACTATGTCTGAATAGTATTCAGGTAATGTATCTATAGAAATCAACATTTCTGATAATGGTTGTCTATTTTTGATATTTACAGAGTTTCTTGCACTTCTTCCTAGTTTTACTATTGTATATGCTAAATCCATTTCTTTTTCTAGTTTTTTATCAACTGCTGTTTCATCATATTCTGGCCATAAACATAAATGAACACTTTCTTGGGCTTTTTCGTCTAACCCTACAACTAAGTTTTGATAAATTTCGTCTGTCATAAATGGTACAAATGGTGCTGCTACTTTACATAGAGTTACTAAAACTTTGTATAATGTTACATATGCACCAATTTTATCATCTGTTAGTTCTTGACTCCAAAATCTTTCTCTGTTTCTACGTACATACCAGTTTGAAAGTTCATCTGTGAAGCTTTCAATTTGAAGTGCTGCACTTGTTATATCATATTTATCTAATTTTTCGTCTACTTCTTTTACTAATGTATTTAATTTAGAGATTATCCATTTATCCATTACATTTGTAATTTTAAAATCATTGTATTTTAATGGATTGAATTGGTCTATTTCTGCATATAAAACGTAGAATGAATATACATTCCATAATGTGCTTAAAAATCCTCTTTGTGTTTCTTGTACATTGTTTAGTCCAAGTCTTGTTGGAAGCCATGGTGCGCTACATGTATAGAAGTGCCATCTTGTTGCATCTGCTCCAACTGAATCTAATAATACCATTGGGTCTACACCGTTTTTCTTTGATTTTGACATTTTTTGTCCGTGTTCATCTAAAACATGTCCTAAAACTATACAATTTTCAAATGGTGTTCTTCCAAATAAAGCTGTTCCTAAAGCTGTTAATGTATAGAACCATCCTCTAGTTTGGTCAATTGCTTCTGAAATAAATCCTGCTGGGAAGTTATTTTCAAACATTTCTTTATTTTCAAATGGATAATGCCATTGTGCAAAAGGCATTGAACCTGAATCAAACCAACAGTCTATAACTTCTTTTGCTCTCTTCATTTCTTTACCACATTTTGGACATTTTAAATGTACATTATCAATATATGGTTTGTGTAATTCTATATCATCTGGGCAATCTATTGCTTTTTCTTTTAGTTCTGCAATACTTCCTATACATTCTTGATGTCCACAATTTTCGTCTTCACATGTCCAAATTGGAAGTGGTGTTCCCCAATATCTGTCTCTTGAAATTCCCCAATCAATTACATTCTCTAAGAATTTTCCAAATCTTCCTGTTCTGATTGTATCAGGATACCAGTTTACTTTGTTGTTATTTGCAACTAATTCATCTCTTAGTTTGCTCATTCCTACAAACCAACTCTCTTTTGGATAATAAAGTAATGGTGTGTCACATCTCCAACAATGTGGGTATGAGTGCATGTGTTTTTCTTTACTGAATAATTTATTTTCATCAGCTAACCATTTACAAATATCTTCATTGCAATCTCTAACAAATCTTCCTGCCCATGGTTCTACTTCTGGTACAAATTTTCCTGATTTATCTACTAAGTTTACAAATGTGATTCCATTTTGTTTTGCTACTAGACTATCATCTTCACCATATGCTGGTGCAATGTGAACAATTCCAGTACCATCTGTTAATGTTACATAATCCCCGTGGATTACTTCAAATGCTTTTCCATCAACTTTTGCAAATGGCATTAATTGTTCATATTTTACTCCTAATAAATCTTCACCTTTAAATTCTTTTATAATGTCATATGGTGTTTCTTTTAAAACTGCTTCAATTAAGTCTTTTGCTAAAATATAGTTTTCATATATTGGTTCATCATCTGTTCCAATATTTGCTTTTATTTCTGCATATGTATATGATTTATTTACACATAATGCTAAGTTTGATGGTAATGTCCATGGTGTTGTTGTCCATGCTAAGATATATGTGTTTGGTTCAATTGCTTCATTTCCTATTTTTTGGTTTGGTTCAACTTTAAATTTAGCAACACATGTTAAGTCTTTAACATCTTTATAACCTTGTGCAACCTCATGTGATGATAATGCAGTTCCACATCTTGGGCAATATGGCATTACTTTGTGTCCTTCATATAAAAGGCCTTTTTTCCATAATTGGCTTAATGCCCACCAAACTGATTCGATGTAGTCATTGTGGTATGTTACATATGGATGTTCCATATCAACCCAATATCCAACTTTATTTGTCATTTCTTCCCACATATGAACATATGTAAAAACGCTTTCTTTACATTCTTTAACGAATTTTTCTACACCATATTCTTCAATTTGTTGTTTTCCAGAAATACCTAATTTCTTTTCAATTTCAAGTTCAACTGGTAAACCATGTGTATCCCATCCAGCTTTTCTTATAACTTGATATCCTTTCATTACTTTATATCTTGGAATTATGTCTTTCATAACTCTTGTTTCGATGTGTCCAACGTGTGGTTTTCCATTTGCTGTTGGTGGTCCATCATAAAAAGTAAAATATCTTTTACCTTTATTCATATCAAAATTTTTCTTAATTATGTCTTTTTTCTTCCAGCCTTCTGCGACTTCTCTTTCCATTCCTACAAAGCCGTCTTTTAATTCAACTTTTTTGTACATAAAAATTCCTCCTTTTAAGACAATCTGGCAAAATCAGCAACATTGAACAATGGGGACAGTGTGAACAATGGGGACGGTGCAAATTTGTTCCGTTATTTTTGTCACAGTTTGTCGTGAACAATGGGGACGGTGCAAATTTGTTTCGTTATTTTTGTCACAATTTGTCATATATTGTCTTTTATTGTTATTTGTTTTTAAATTTTATTTTTATTTAAAATTTTTAGCTACACTTTCAATGTTTTGTAATTCAAATCTATATTGTTGTTGTACATTTGGATATTTTGTATGATCTACTTCAGATAAGAACATTTCTTTTGGTCTTACCCACAGTCCTCCATCTTCATACAACCTTCTATATAAGACCATTTCTTCTTTCGTTTCAGAGTCTTTTGCTATGCCTTCTACCAAATAGTAGTCTCCTTTAAAGTGCTTATAAATTCCATTAATTTTTAGTTCTCGCATATTCTACGCTCCCCTCCAATAAAATTTTTCTAATTTTATTTTTGATTTTTTTCGACTTTTTTTAACACAAAAAACGGAACAAATCTTCTACGTCCCCATTGTCCAAAAAAAGATAAAGCTATTTCTATCCTAATTTTCTAGGACGAAATAGCTTTATTTCCGCGGTACCACCTATTTTAATAATGATTTATATATTTTTTACATTATTCTCTTAATTTTCTTTAACGCAGATATACGTTCAAACTTACTTTTTTATAAATTTCTTTAAATTTTATTTTTTTCAGTTTGACAACTAGTACGGTGATAACAAATTATTTTTACTTGCCAAATTCACAGCTTACATTGGCTCTCTTTAAGATATTTTATAAATTGCCTTGTCCTTACTTTTGTTTTTATTTTAATTTAATTTTTATTATTATATCACTTTTTTTAGATTTTGCAATAATTTTTATAAAAATCGATGCAATTTCTATGAAATTTATTTTTTTGAGTATAATAGTTATTAAAGGAGATTTTCTATATGAATCAGATTTTGCAAACGAATTCACATCAAAATACTAAAAAATCAATTATTCAAAATATATCTAGTTCAAGTACTGATAAATTACATTACTTTTTTAAAATCCAATTATATTTTTCTATTGTTATTTTTATATTTCTAACTGTTTATGTTGGATTTGCAAAGCATAAATTGTCACAAGAAGAAAATTTTTCAAAAACTATTCTTGAAAATTATAATATGACCAAATTATATTCCAATCAATCTGATTATATCTCAAATAAAACTACCGAAAACATAGATATTACTAACAATATAGGTTCTACTTTAGTACCTTATGATAATATAATATCCTCACCAAAAAACTCTTATACAAATGATTCTTCTATAATAGGTATTATTAATATACCTAATCTTCACATCTATTATCCAATTTTTTCTACTTGTTCAGAAGAACTTTTAAAAATTTCTCCTTGCAGATTTTCTGGTCCTATGCCTGGTAAAAGTGGCAATTTATGTATTGCTGGTCACAATTATGATAATGGGAAGTTTTTTAGTAATGTTCCTCTTTTAAAAATTAATGATGAAATTATTTTATCTGATTATACTGAAAGACAGTTTTATTATTTTGTTTCTGATATATATGAAGTAAAAAATGATGATTTTAATCCAATATATGATTTTGATAAAAATTTAAAGTGTTTGACTTTAATTACTTGTAATAATGTTAATAAAAATAGAATTATTGTAAGAGCAATAATGAAATAAAAACTAATTATTAATAGTATTAATTCTCAATAAATTTTACTATAATATAAAATAAAGAATTTCTACAGATTAAATTGTATAGAAATTCTTTATTTATTAAAAATCGCATTTTTTTTATTTATTACTACTGTGTAATAAGATTTCCACTCACTACCACTAAATCACCAAGATATATTTTGAAAATATTTTATTTTCCTAATTTAGCTTCAATTAATTTTGCTATTTCCTGAGCTTTCTCAGTAATATAAGCTTGATCTTCTCCTTCAATCATTACTCTAACAAGTGGCTCTGTTCCAGAAGGTCTAATCAAAACTCTACCATTTCCAGCAAATTCTTTTTCTAATTTATCAATAGCTTCTTTAATTTCTGCATCTTTATCATAGTCATATTTTTTATCTGAATCAACTTTTGCATTTATTAAAACTTGTGGATATAATTTTATAATTTTTGCCATTTCTGAAGCTGTTTTATTTTCCTCTAATATTGCTTGAATTAACATTAATGAAGTTAATATTCCATCTCCAGTTGGATTGTAATCTAATAATATTACGTGTCCTGATTGTTCTCCACCTAGATTATATCCATCTTTTAGCATTTCTTCTAATACATATCTGTCTCCAACTTTTGTTTGAACTAATTCTAATCCATTGTCACGTGTATATTTATGTAATCCCAAATTACTCATTACTGTTGCAACAACTGTATCTTTTGATAATTTACCTTTCTTTTTTAGATAGTTAGATATAATAGCCATTATCATGTCACCATCTATTTCATTACCTTTTTCATCAACAGCTAGGCATCTATCTCCATCTCCATCATAAGCAACGCCTAAACTCAACTTATTTTCGGCAACAAATTTTTTCAATCCTTCTAAATGTGTTGACCCACAGTTTTCATTTATGTTTATTCCATCAGGATTGTTATTTATTATTTTATATTTAATTCCCAATGCTTTAAAAACTTTTTCTGCAACTACTGATGTTGCTCCATTAGCAGTATCAATACCAACAACAAAATCATCTCGATTTAATTTATCAATTATATCATCAAAATTTTTTCTAAAGAAATATACGTACTCATCTAATAAATCAGCTCTATATTCAGATACTCCAATCTTACTACTAATAGCTGTTAATTCATTAATTTTTCCTGAATCCATTACTTCTTCAATTTCTTCTTCTAATGAATCTGGTATCTTCATACCTTTATTACTAAAATATTTAATTCCATTAAATTCATAAGTATTATGAGATGCTGAAATAACAACACTTGCATCAGCTTGCAATTTTCTTGTTAAATATGCAACTGCTGGTGTTGGAATAACTCCTAACAACTTTACATTTGCTCCATAACTTAAAAAACCTGCAACCATCGCACTTTCTATTAATGTTCCTGAAATTCTAGTATCTCTTCCTATTAATATTGTTGGAGTATGATCTGTATGTTTTGATAATACATATGCCCCTGCTTTTGCTACCTTATATACTAATTCCGGTGTAAGCTCTGTATTAGCAATTCTTCTAATTCCATCTGTTCCAAAATATTTTCTCATAATAAAACTTCCTTCCTTTTTGCAAAAATATGCTAGTTCTTATTTCTTTAAAATATAAAAATATTACTTAACATTATTTTTATAATATTTCTAAATTTTTTAAGAGTGTCCCTCTTTCCCTCAAAAAAGGGAAAAATGAGGAACGTCCCCTCTTCCCTCTTATTTTTTGAAAAACATCATTAATTTTTCTTTGAATGTAAGCGTAAATTCCTCTGGTTCTTCTATATCTATTCTTTTATTGTTTAATGCTAATTTTGGATTAGTTGTTGTTAATTCTCTTAACTTTTCCTCTCCAATAATTTCACTAATTGCTTCTAATGCTCTTGGAATATTTTTATAAATTGTATTTTGCCTATGAACATCACTTCCTAAGAAATGTATCATATTATTTTCAAAGAACTTTCTTACAATCATTTGTGCACTTTCTCCATATTGTCCTAAAATACTTCCATAATTTGCTTGCATTAGTACACCTTTTTCAATTAAATCATAAATTAACTCCGGCTCTTTTTGAACAAATTTATATCTTTCTGGATGTGCTAATACTGGTATTAGTTTATTCTCTTGTAAAGAATATATGACATTATATAAGTTCATTGGTTCTACATTTAATGGCATTTCAAATAATACATAGCAAGTATTATTTATTGTTGATGCTTTATTATTAATTAGTAAATCCATCATATTTTCAGATATATATATTTCATTTCCTAAGTATAAATCTATATCTATTCCTTTTGTATTTAAATTTTCTTTTATTGCATTTACCCATACATCTCTTTCTGGTACGTCAGTTTCATAATATCCTTCTATATAATGAGATGTTAATACAATTCCTTCGAATCCTACTTCTTTTGCTTCTTTTATTAAATTAAATGTTTCTTCTATGCTTCTTGACCCATCATCTATATTTGGTAAGATGTGTGAATGAAAGTCTATCATTGTTGTTCTCCTCTTTTTCCGTTTAGTTTTTAATTCAAGTCTTTCTTCTCCTTATCTAAATAAGAGTTTATTTGACTTAGTATATCATTTGTTTTGTTCATTGCTACATTTGAATTATTTTGTACAAAATTTGGTCTTTCTAAATCATTACTTTCTGTCTTTATTTCATTATTGTATTTGTTTTCTTCTATATTTCGATTTAGTTCTTTATCTTTCTCAGCCTCTGTATTTTGACGAATAACATTATTTGTTTTTCTTTTTAATTCCTCTGCTCTATTTCTTGCCTCAAAATCTTCCTGTGATTGATGATAATAATATTTTTCATTGTATTTTTTTGCTGATAATGGCATTTTATTAATAACAACACCTGCTAATTTTCCACCAACATTTTGTATATTTTTAATTACTCTATCTAAATTTTCTTTTTTTGTTTCTTTATGTGCAGTAACAATCATTGTACTATCGGCAATTCTTGATAGAATTACAGAATCTGTTACTAATTCACATGGTGTTCCATCTATAATAATTAAATCACAAACTTCTTTTAAATCATTTAATAATTTCATCATTTGCTCTGAAACTAATAATTCAGAAGGATTTGGTGGAATGCTACCAGCTGGTATTAATAATAAGTTTTCAACTTCTGTTTTTTGAATATATCTAGAAATGTCCCAATCATTTTGGTTTGTCATTTCCATTTCAGCTAGACAATTTGATAATCCTGGCTTTGGAGCAGCTCCAAAAATAGTATATTGTCTTCCTTTTCTCATATCTGCATCAATTAGAATAACTCTATTTCCTGCTTGTGCAAAAGTTACTGCTAAGTTTGATGATACCCAGCTTTTTCCTTCTCCTGGGAATGTTGAGGTAATTAATAATGTTTTTAATTTTTTACTAGAATTCATAAATTGTATATTTGTTCTTAATGTTCTAAAAACTTCTGATATTGGAGACTTTGGATCTCTCTGTGCTATTAATTCTTTTCTTATTTTCATTATCTTCTTTTACCTCCTTTTTTATTCGTCTCAAATTCGCACATTGGTATAGATGCTAAAACAGGAACTCTAAATAGTTTTTCTACATCTTCTTCTGTTTTTATTGTAGTATCTAGCATATTTGCAATTAATACATATGCAACAGAAACTACAAAACCAATAACTGCAAACATCATAACATCCTTTGTATGATTAATATTTGATGGTGTGTCACTAACTTCTGCTTCGTCAACAACTACAACATTATCTATTTTATAAATATCTTCTGCTACTTTTTCTTTAAATACTTTTGCTATTTCATTTGCTATTTTAGCTGAAACTGTTGCACTTTCATTTGTTACTGATATTTTTATTAATTCAGTATCTTTTACAGAACTTACAGTTACATTATTTTTTAATTTGTCATAACTGATATTAATTCCTAAATTTTCAATTACTGGGCTTAATATTTTTTTACTTCTTATCAATTCACTATATGTAGATACTAATTTTGAGTTTAATGTTATATCTGCTGTTGTAATTGTATTTGCTTTTGATGTATCACTTGAATTTGCTAGTAATAAACTTGTTGATGATGTGTACTCTGGTGTTACAAATCCTATAGTATAAATTATTCCTAATGCCATAAATATTGCTATTATTAGAATTATTTTTACTTTTTTATTCCAAAATAGCATTAATAGTTCTTTTAAATCTAATTCTTCCATTTCACTTTCCATTCCCTTCTATTTTTTAGTAAATTATCTTTTAATTTACTCTTTTGCTTTTGTGTTTTTAAACGCAAAACTATTTTATCATATTGACATTTTTCTAGCAAGATATTTGAGATAAAAAGTTGAGAATTTTTGTATAAAAAGCAACCTTAAATTTAATATTTAGATTGCTTTTATTTTTAAATTATTTTATTATTCATTATTCTGCATATTTGTATCTAGTTTTTAAATTATTATATTTACTATATTCTACTTTTTTATCCTTTTGTAATCTTCCTAATACTATAAATGGTCGGATATTTTCTTTTTTTGCAAACTCAACAATCTTTTCTTCTCTATAGTCTCCTTTATCTATAAATTTTTTATATTCTTCTTCATTAATTAATTGTTTTTTAGCAAATATATCTGCTTCATTTTCTTTTTCTTCATTCTCTATATAATAATCTACTTTACTATATTCAATATCTCCATTTAAAATATGTCCAATTTCATGAAACAAAGTAAACCAAAATATATCCGCATATGATTGTCTTATTGTCATACATAAAATTATTCTGTTTTCCTTCTTTCTAATAAAACCTTGTACTGGTGCTCCTGTAAAATGTCTTACTAATTCAAATGTTATACCACATTCACTAAATATTTGTTTTAACTCCTTTATCATTTCATTTGGATCATTTATAAACATTAATTTTTTTATATTATCCAAATTATTTATTAATTTCTGTCTATCATATTCTGCATCTATTTTTTCTCTATTTGCTAACAATTCACATACTCTTTGCCATGTATATAATATATATTGGTTAACTTTTTGTTTTGAAGCTGTTCTATATGCTACCTGACAACTTAGTAATTTTTCCATGTATGCCAAATTTTGTACACCACATATATTTCTTAATACTAATACACTTTCAACATCACTATTTGTCTTTTCAATTAACTTTAATTTAATAGCATATTCTAATACTGGCTTTATCTCCTTTGCTATTTCAAATTCATTTTTTGATATATTATTTTTTTCTTCAAATTCAATTATTTCTTTATCATATATTCCTTGTAAATTAATCCAAAACGTTGATGAAATTCCAAATACATATTCTAAACTTTTTGCTAGTTTAGGTGATATTCCTTTTTTTCCATTTACAACTTCACTTATATGTTTGGGTGAAAATCCTGTTCTTTCTGCTAATTCTTCTTGCAACATATTATTATTCTCCAAAACTTCTTTTAAAGTTTCTCCCGGATGTATTATAAATTCAAGGGATAATCCATTCATTTTTGTCTCCATGATAATCTAACACTCCTTTTATTATTATTTTGTCGCTTGATAAAGACTCTGGTCTTACTATTAATCTGTAATTTCCTGTTATCCTTATTGCATAATAGTCTTTTAATTTATTACTAAGAGGATGTGGTATTCCTAATCCTGTATTCATATATTCTTTAAAGTTTTCGCAAGCCTCTATTTGATTATATCTTTGTTTTACTGTCTTTGCCATTGATAAGCCTATCTTAGCAGTAAGTAATTTCATATCGCACATCTCTTTTTGTGTTTTTTGATTTTCGAATTCTATTTCCAAGTTTTCACCTCTTTTTAGAAATTACCTTTTAGGTAATTTAATTATACTATCATTCTGCAAATTTGTCAATTAAAAATTATCGCCATTTTTCGACATTTTATTTTACAAATATTTCCTCTTTATTATTCAAAATATTCATAATCACTTTGCACATTTCTGACAAGGTGTTAACCCTCTAGCCTTTGCCTTATTTAATGTTGAAGCTGTTGAATTCTTACCACCGCATGTTGATATATAATGATATCTTTTTCCTGTTGGTGTTACATATACAGTTCTGCTATTATCTGTAGTGGTTGTACTTGTTGATTGTGTTGTCGTCTTTTTTGTACTACTTTGTGTTGTTTTAGTATTGCTACTTTTTGTATTGGTATTAGCATTTATATTTTTGGTATTTGAATTTGTATTGTTATTTTTAGTATTTTGATTTGCATTATATGTTGATGCTGTATTACTATGATTTTCTTCTTGATTTTTATCTGAATTAGTTATTTCACTATTAGAATTTTCTATACTATTTGAAGTATTTGTACTTGTACTATTATTACTTTCTAATTCTTTGTTTGTACTAGTTTCATTTGTATTTATGTTTGTAATACTTGTATTTGTTTTATTTAACACATTTGTAGTATTAGTATTTATTTTTGAGGTTGTTTCTATAGCATTATTTTTATCATAATTTTGATTTGTATTATTGGCAGGTAAATTTGCTATTATAACAAAAAATGCTAAAACTTCTGTTACTATTTTTATTATTTTATTTTTTCTATTTTCTTTTATAAATTTTTCGTTTATTTTATTGTTTACTGGTGGCATCAATAATACTGCTAAAATTCCGAAACAAATTGCCTGTGGTGTTGCATCTCCTATATAAATTAGTGTATATAAAATTAGCATTATTGATATCCACCATAAAATAATATTTTTTATTTTTGTTGTTCTTTTTTCTTCCATATAAAATCCCCCTTTTATTGTACTTATAATATACCTTCATAACAAATTTGTCAAATTTTGGAAAATGTCTTTTTAATTTTCTTCAATACATACAAACAACCTAAATTAATACTTCAGGTTGTTTGTATATAATAAAATTTTATATATCTATAAATTTTGCATAGCTAAAATTTATAACTTCATTTAACTTAGTATCTATATATGCTTTTTCTTTATGCATATAATTAACAAGTTCTTTAGTTGTAAACTTATTAAATTTACTAATTACCCTGTCGCAAATCTCTTTTTCTTTATTTGTTAAGTCTGCTTTCAATTTATAATTTTCATTTGGTAATATATGATAGCATACAGAATAATTTTCTTTATCTATTAATTCTTCCTCTACTTTAATTGATGGTAATTTTAAAAGCTCATCGTATGCAATTGGTAAAGCCCCCATTTTTTGATGCTTATAGACTAGTCCTGTTATACTTTTCTTATTTTCTTTATATGCAACAGAATCTATATACCACAACAATTTCATCAATTTTACTTTATATAAATTATCATAGTTTAAAGCAATATAATTTATTATAGATTCTGTTTTATTTATACTCAAAATGGTATTACCATTTTCAATTTTTTCTTCTGAATAATTTACATATTTAGCTTCAATTTCTTGTTTATTCAAATAACTTAATGTTTCTTTAAATATTACTGTTTTTATATTATTTTCAATTGTTTCATATCTCTCACCATTTTTAAAATTTTCTTTATTTTTTTCTAGATATTCTAATGCTATTAATGCATTTTCATCTATCAATCTCATTATTTTATCATGTGCTTCGTCTTGTATTTGCTTTGTTTCATATCTTGTTACTGTTATATCTCCAACTCCTAGTAATTTAGCCATTTCTAGTTGTGTTATTTTGTATTTATTTCTTATTTGTTTTATTTCTTTAGATGTTAATAAATTATTTTCGCTTCTGTACGCATTAATACTATTTATTAGACCTTCATTCCATAATTCCTCACTTTGAAATGTATTTTCATCCTCATACTTATTACATCTATAAAATTTTTCCTTATATTTTATTTTTTTGCCTTTAATTATAGTTTCTTTTTCTTTTTCAATTAATTCTACATCATGTTCTTCTTCACAAATAGAACAAAACATTTTCATTTTATTTAATATTTTAATATTATCTTCCATATTGGTCCCCTCCTTATTATTTATATGGAAATTTCAATTTATACTCTGCATAATGAAATGACATACATAATACTATTCTTTTATCATAACTTTGTATTTTTATTTTAATATATATTTCTTTATTTTTTATTTCCAGCCCAAAAATATAATATTCTTTTGATTTTAAATTTTTTTCATCATCACAAGTTTCAATATAATTATGCAATGTTAGTCCTTTTAGATATTCTTTTATATCATTATTATCTATTCCCAATTCAGCTCTGCAATCTGATAAATTATATCCGCTCTTTTTGTCATCTCTTTCTATAATAATTAACTTTGAATCTTTTCTATTTAAAATCGTTTTTAGCTCTATTAAAAATGTCTGGACAGCTCCTTTACTTGATACATACCCATTGGCCATTTTAATAACTCCTTTATTTCATTATTTTGTTATAATAAGATCTGTATTAATTATAAACTATCAATTGATAGTTGTCAATGATTATTGTAAAAAATATAGCAAATTCAATGTAATATATATTAACAAAAAACAACCCTGAATTTAATGTACTGAACCCAAAAAATCAGACATTTTTTAGGTTCAGTGCATTTATACTCTTGAGTTGTTTTAGATTGTATAAAGACTTAATAAAATTTCTATTAATTCAATTTATCTTTACTTTTAAATATTTTTATTTAATACAATTCCAGATATTTTTCCACCAACATTCTCAATTTCCATTTTAGCTTTTAAAATATCTTCTTGTTTTACTTTACCTGATTCTGCTATTAAAACAGTTGCTTCGGCAATACTAGTTAAGCATATAGGAAGTACTCTTTCATTAATAGACGAAGTATCAATTAAAATTATATCGAAATTCTGCTTTAACTTGTCTATAGCATTTAACATATTTTCGGTTAAAAATGCTTCTTCACCTATTTTTTTAATTCCTACAGGTAAAATAAAAATATTTTCTACTTTTGTTTTTTGTACTAAACTATTAACATTATCTATGTTATTTGAGCTAATAATATCAGTTACTCCTTCACATTCTTTTTTGTTCATAACATTTGTTAATGTTTTATTTTTTATATCTGTATCTATTATTAATATTCTTGAATATATTTTTGCAAATTGCATTGCTAAATTATTAGTTATGTATGATGAGCCAACACCTTTTTTCGTTCCAGTCAATACAATTGTCTGAGGATTTTTGTTATCGTTATTTAGCATTAGATTGGCTTGAATTCTTTTTAATTCATATTGTATACTTTCATTTTCTGATATATATACATCTTGTTTTTGCTTTTTATTATTATCAAAATTAACTACACCTAGTGCTTTTATTTTTAAGTACTCTTCTATTTCAAAAATATTTGTTAAACCTTTTAAATTTAATGCAATTAAAATATATGCCCCATCAATAAAAATCCCAACACAAACTGCTATTAATATATCTTTTATATAATTTTCATTACTTGCTTGTTGTTGTAATTCTGGTTTTTCTATTATTTGAAACTTTTTTATTTCATAAACTTCTTCTAATTTTGATTGAAGCTTTTCAATATATTGATTGGTTGTATTCAATGCTTCATCTTTGTTTTGCATTTCTGTAGTAATCTTTATCACTTTGCTTGTTTTATCAAATGTAGCTTCTATTTCATCTTGTATTATTTCTTTGCTCGTTATTACTTGCTCTATTGAAGCATCAGCTTTATCTATTAAGATTTGTGCTGTTACTTTGTAAGTTGGCTTTTTTATTATAAATGTGTATAGCATTCCTAATATTGCTGCTATTGCTATTGTTGCTATTATTATTTTCTTTCTTTGGTACATAAATTTTACAATTTCTTTTAAATCTAATTCTTCATTCATTGTTATCTCCTCTAAAATAAAAAAGTGCTAAAATATTATTTGTATTTTAACACTTTTGTCAAATTTTGTCTAGTAAAATTTAATTTAACATTATAAGAATTATTTAAATGCTACTGAATATAATATAAATATATATACTTAATTATCTATTTATTCTATATTGTAGGAGTAGGCAATTGATTGATTTCATTATTTGCCTCTTGCAATTTCAAATCTTTTTTAATTTTAGTTGTTGATATTCCTTCTGTCCTAGGAAGATAAATAACTTCGCAAATGTCTTTTAAGCATTCAAAATTTTTATTTCCTTGCCAATCTGATCCCATAACTACTGTATCAATTCGATATTCTAATACATCTTTTCTTTTTTGTTCCCAATTATCTTCTGGAATAACTAAATCTACATATCTAATTGCTTCAAGCATTTTTTTTCTTGTTTCATAGTTATGATATGCTTTTTTCCCCTTAACTTTATTAAATTCATCTGTTGATACAGCTACTACTAAGTAATCTCCTAATTCTTTTGCCCTTCTCAAAATTTCTATATGTCCAAAATGTAACAAATCGAATGTTCCATAAGTTAATATTCTTTTCATTTTTTCATTCCTAACCTTTCCAAAAATATTTTAATAATATCTTTATTTAAAATAGCACAACAAATAACAGAAATTAATATATTGACTATATTAGCATATAAATTATTTAAATAGTATAATATTGTAATAATTATAAAAACCACTGTCGTACTAAATAATGTTTTATATTCAAATTTTATCTTTAAATATTTTCTTACATCAAAATACCTATATATTGTTAAAATAAAATAAGCTATAAATGTTGAAATTGCAGCAGCAAATAATCCAATTCTATTTATCATAACGAAATTTATAATAATATTAATAACCGCCGCACATATTGTTGTTTTAGCTACAGATTTTGTATCTTTTTTTGCTATATATACTCCTCCTATTACATTTGCAAGAGCATTATATAAATTTCCATATATTAAAAATGGAATATATAAATATGCTTCCTTAAATTCATTTCCTATTACTAATTCAAATAAAATTGGCATTAATGCTATAATAAGTATACATATAGAATAGAATACTTTATAAACAAAATTTAATATATTTGTAAAAAAATCATCTCTATCTTTATCATTAATATGTAATGACGCACTTTCCTGCCAAGACATATTGAATATTTGAAATAAACTAGATAAAATGTTTGAAAATTTACTAGAAACAGCATATATTCCATTTGCAGACGCATTAATTAATAACGAAATAATTGTTCTATCCGAAACATTTACTACCCACCATGATAGTCCATCTGGAATCATTGGTAAAGAATATTTTACTATTTCTTTAAATTTATTTTTATCTATAAATGACCCTTTAATATATTTATAAATTTTATTTCTTATAAATAAAAATATACTACATACTACATTAGCTAATCCTGAAGAAATTAATATATAAGATGCATTTCCTCTAAATATAACAATACAAACTATATTTAATATAATTGTAACAGCTCCACTAATTATACTTGCAATTGAATATCCTGTATTATCTCCAATCCCCCTTGATATTTGTAATAAAATACTTGATATTCCCATAAATATTACATTTATTAAAATGGCATAAAAATATTTTATTTTAAAAAAATAACTAAAGCAAAAATATAATACTGTAAAAAGAGTAAATTGAAATATTAAAAAAATGATTATGTTACTTATTATCTTTTTTTTGCCATTTTCATTATTTCTTTCATCAATTAAAAATCTAAAAATGCCTGAATCAAATCTCAATATCAAAATTGGAACAAGCAATGATATATAAGTCTGTACAAGATCAATATATCCATAATCATTAGTAGTCAAAAAATTAGTATAAATAGGAACTAATAAAAAAGATATAAACTGCGTACAAAATTTTCCTACAAAAATAATTGCAGTATTTTTTATTAATTCTTTATTTTTGTTCATCATTTTCTCCTTTTAAAATTTTTATTATTTTATCTCCAATTATTTTTGAAGCTTCACCACTCTCGTTTAGTCCTATTCTTTTCTCAAATTCACTATATTTTTCTATAATATCAAAGAAATTAATATCTTTTATACATCGTTCAAGTTCATAATTATTTCTAACTAATGGAAATGGTAATTCTTTAAAATTAAAATACATTCCCCTCTCATTCATATAATTTTCTATATCATTTGCATATAAAATTACTGGTTTCTTTGCAATCATAGTTTCAAACATTGTTGAGGAATAATCAGTTATTAATATATCACAAACATTTATCAATTCTTGAATATCACTATACCCTGTAACATCTATATAATTTTTAATATTTTTAATATATTTAGTAGCATCTGAAATTCTAGGATGTAATTTTATTAAAATTTTCCATTCATTCCCTGTTTTTTTTAAAAGTAATTTTTCTAGTAAATCAAAATCAATATCATACGGATTTTTGTCATATTTATTTCTAAATGTTGGCGCATATAATAAGATTTTTTCTTTTCTATTGATTTTATATTTTTTATAAATACTATTTTCTATTTCTATATTTTTATTTATAAGTATATCATTTCTAGGTGAACCTATTTCCATTATATTTCCGTTATATCTAAATCCTCTCCTATACATCTCTGTACAAAACTTACTATTTGACAGCATAATATCAATCATATTATTATCATTTTTCATAACCTTTTTATAATATTCACTCATTTTATCTTCTGCATCATATTCTATTTTTTTTAATGCTAACCCACCATGCCAAGTTTGAATATAGAATTGTCCCCTTCTTTTTATAACAAATTGATCAAATCTACTATTATTAATCCAAACTTTAGCTGTTGCTAACTCAAAAAAAGATTTTATTGAAAATATTCTTACAGTTCTTACATTTTTAGGAAATTTTGTATTATTTAAATTCGATGTTAACCATACAAAATCAATTTTTTGTTTTTGTTTACTAAGATACTCTAATATATATTTAGGGTTATCTCCATATCCTTTACCGACTAAAATTGATAAAAACTATTTTATTTTTCTTTATTGGTATTAATCGAAAAATATAGAAAAATATACTAAAAACTTTTATTATATTAAAACGTACAACTATTTTTTTTAAAAACTCTTTCATCTTATTACTTCCTTGTTTTATATAAATTTATATTATTAATTTAATAATTATATCTTATTAACTGTATCTATATTTTCAGAATTCCCAATACAATATATTAAGATTAAATTGTACCACATATAAGTACTACGTGTTGCACTTAATATCATAATGTTTAAAAGTACAGTAATTATCATTCCATAATATATTTTTTTATGATTTATAATTACCTTAGATATAGACCTCTTTATAATAGTAAGAAAACAGATTAATCCTACAATTCCTTGATCTAACAAAAAATCTATGTAAGTATTATGTGATACTGCTGAACTATTTCCACTGACATTGACATTTCCTATTCCATATCCAAATATCGGTCTATTCGTCCATAATTGTAACGCTTCTCTCCACCAAATCCATCTTCCTGTTACACTTTCATCTTTAAAACCATTAATAAAATATCGATTCCAATACCACTGAATAGCTTGATTTGCATTAATCATTTTATTTGATAAATAATAAAAAAGTCCAATACATGTCATTAATATAATAAATATTTCTATTACTAATTTAATTATTTCATTTCTAGATTTAGTATTCTCAATAAGCTTAAAAAATATAGTAATTAATGTACCTAATATACAAACTAATAATGACGCTCTAGATGCAGAATAGAAAATACCTAAAAAGATAATTCCATAATAAAAAATATATAATATCTTTTTTAATTTTTTTTTCGTATTTAAGCCTTTAATAACTGCCATTTCAGCTTGAATAGCTAATATTGCACCAATAAAATTCTTATCATGTAATGTACCTAATAATCCAGTAAACCAAATATGATTTATTAATATTAAATATAATGATACTATAATACCACATAATATATTAATATTAAAAACATTATTTAATTGTTCTGTTGTATATTTAACTCTTGTTAATGAAAAATATACATATAATATTACTGCATAATATAGTATTCTTAAATATGTTTGATTTGTAGTTAAACCATTATTATTTAACATATTGAAAATTAGTGAGCCAATAGTTGAAATACAAAAAAGACTTACTACAAAAAATATTGTTTTATCCTTATAAATTTTCATATTTAATAAATCACTAATTACAAGCAATAATATTGCAGGAACAATACTTTGTACACTAAAATTACCTTCTACTGACACAAATATTAAAAGTGGGATAATCATTAAAACTATATATTTTAATTTTTGTTCATTAATTTTTATCTTCATCTTTACTCCAATCCATCGTTTCATAAAACTTATCCAATTTTCTTTGAAAGAATTTAAACAATTTTGATTTTATTAATATTGGTTCAAGAATTTTTCTCCTTAATAGACCTATTGAACATCCTATCGCAAAAATAAACATTACACTTAAAATATAATATATAACATAATATTTACTATACATCCATTTATCGACTTCAATTATTTTTTTCCACATAAAAGGAGCAAATGTTGGTGTCTGATGAATTATATATACTGAAAATACTCCACCCGAAATTAAGTTTATAATTTTATTTGTATATATTTTACTATTTATAACAAACATAACTATGCATAAACTGCATATAAACGCTGGCAATGTGTGATACCTTATTATAAAATATTCATTTAATGAAATCTCATCACATAATCTTTGAATAATTAAAAATTTATCGCCTAAATACGTTACTCCAAAATATGTAACTATAATCCCTATATATATAAGAAATCCGATAATTCCAAAAATATATTTAGGTATTTTTTTTATATGTTCTTCTATATGGTATTTTTTAAAATATCCCATTAGCAAATATAAAAAGCAAAAATAAACAGATTCTCCTGAATAAAAGAAATCATTTCTAAGTAAAAATGTACTAGGAATAACATTTATAAAAAATAATAATATTAATATTTTCTTTACTAATTTTCTATTATTAAGAAGAGTATTTAAAAACGGTGAAAAAAGAAGCATTGTTATATAACATGTTGCAAACCATAATGGAGAACCACTATATGGGAATAAGCTTCTTATAATATCTTTAATATTAATCCATTGTCTTCCACAAAAAAACATTATAATTGTTATAGGTACTGTATATGTCCATACCTCCAAATAAATTTTTAAAATTCTTTTTGTTGAAAACTTAATATTTGTTAAAAAATATGCTGATATAAGTATAAAAATATTATCTGCAATTCCTAAACCTGAACCAAGAATTATCGCCCAAATTTTATTATTAGAATCAGTAGTTAAAATACCAGATTGAAAAGTTAAATGTCCAGCAATTATTAATAACATAGATATTATTCTTAATAATTCAAAATTACTATTTCGTGCTTTATTTTCCATTATTATCTTCTCCTATATTTTCAAATTTTAAATAGAAATCTTGAATAAAATCAACTGTTGATTGTATATTATATCCTTTTCTTTCCATTAATTCTAACTGGTTTTTTCTTTCAAATTTCTTACTTATTATCTTTTCTATAAAATTTATCCATAAATTTTCTTGCTGTAATGGTATAAATGATACATTTTCTGTAATAGCAGCTTCTTTTGTAATATTATCTGATAAAATACATTGCAATCCACTAGTTTGAGCTTCTATTGCCGAAATTGGAAAACCTTCATAAAAAGATGGCATTACAAATAAATCCATAGCTTGATAATAATATTCTGGGTTATCTACCTTACCTGTAAAAATAATATTGTCCTCTTCTCCTAATTCACCAACTAGCTTTTTAATTGATTCCATCAATTCTCCATCGCCAACCCATAATAATTTAAGTTTAGAATGTTTTTTTCTTAAAGTATGAAATAATTGTATTAAAAATTCCGGATTTTTTTGTTCTGATAATCTTCCTACATTTCCAATTACATAATTTGAATTAATTCCTAATTTTTTTCTTATTTTTTCTCTCATATTTTTATTATATATAAATTTTTCTATTTCAATTCCATTATTAACAATAATAGCTTTTTTTCCGTTATCTCCAAAAAGCCAGTCTGCTGCCTTCTTTGAACATGCAAATTTGACATAATCATCTAGTTTAATTCTATGTAAATTAATTTTATGTAATAATACTATAATCTTGTTATCTCTATTACTATTATGTGAATGTATTATTATTGTTGGTACCTTAAGCTTTTTACATATTTTTATTGCTGAAATATCAGAAAGAGAATTTTTGTGAATATGAACTACTGAATATTTATTTTCTTTTATAATTCTTTTTAAACTTTTTTTAGCCTTAATTGGTTTTTTTATTCTATCTGGTAATTTAAATATCCTTGCTCCTAAATTTTCAAATTGCTTATCAAAACTACGTTCTTCTTCTCCATACTCAATAAAATCAAATTGTATTTTGTATTTGTCTATTCTTTTATAAATATTAAGTAAAAAAGATTCTATGCCACCTAATGCAGTATCTAATTGAATTTGTAGAACCCTCATATAGAAATCCTCCTATGTTTTTATAAAATTTTATTATATGCATTTAAAATAACATTATATGCTTGATTAACATTAAAATTTTTAGCCATATCTATGCATTTTTTTCTAGTATTTTTATTCATTTTTAAAGCTAAAGTTTCATCTATAGCTTTTGCAAAAGAACTTACATCATCTGGATCTGCTAAATATCCGGTATTTCCATCTTTTATATAGTCTTTAATTCCTTGTCTATTAGACCCTACAACAGGAATACCTGCAGCTAACATTTCTATTCCAGATAATCCTAAGCCTTCTTTATATGATGGTATTGCCCCTATATCAGATACATTACATATTTCTGCTATATCATTTCTGTATCCTAAAAATTTTAATCTGACTTTTAATGAGTCTGCCAAATTTTGCAGTTCTTCTTTTTTTCCTTTTTCAGTAACTTCTCTTCCACAAATTATATAAATAATATTTGAATCATTAAGTTCTGCTATGCTTTTAATTATTATTTGATGATTTTTATTAGTATTTAATTCTCCTATTGATAATATCACTTTGTCTTCTGGGCTTAATCCAAGTTTTTTTCTATATAATTCCACATTAATATTTTGGTTTGCAATAGATTCTATATTTACTCCTACACCATGCATAAAAAATACATTTTTACATTTCATATTTAATGCATTTTTATAGTCTTCATTACATATCGTTATTATAGCATCTGTATATTTTGAATAATATTTTTCAATTTGATAAAATATTTTTGCTTTTATACTATTATTGCCTTCATAAAAAGGAAAACCATGTGATGTGTATATTACTTTAGTTCCTGTTTTTCTATATTTTTTAGTGCATTGTCTTCCAATTGTTGCTGCAATTGTACTATGACAATGTACCACACTATAATTATTTTTTAAAATTTCTTTTATTTGTTTATATGACTTTATTATACTTTTTATTTCCAAATTTCTTATTGGAAAGTCTACATGGAAAACTTTAATATTGAATTTTTCAAAAAAAACTTGTGTATTTTTTCCAGTAAACTTCGTATTACAAGCACAATCTACGTCATATCCTTTGTTTTTTAATATTTCTAAATCATTCTCTAAGAAATCTGTAATTAGTCCTGCTGTATTTGAAATTATTAACGCTTTTTTCATACATATCACCTATTTTTACCTTTAAATTGTTTTTTAATATCTTCATCTACAATTTCTTCACCAGATTTATGTTTTAATTGTTCATTAGATGCATCTGACAATCCATTATCTATAGTAGCATTTAAGTCACAGGTAGACAGCTTATCTAGTTTTTCTTTTGTTACTTTTCCATCTCTATATTGTATTACAATTGGTAGTTCATACATTGAATATTTTTTCTTTGTCCAAAATTTTACTTTATGCTTAATTACCCACCAAACTGGTTTCCAAATATATTTATGCATTGCTGGTGAAACAGATCCTATCATCCAACAATTTCTAGAACAATGTCTTACTACATTTCTTACTTTTTCTGCCTTTTCAGAGTTCCACAATTCATCCCAAGATTGTTCATTTAGATTTCCCATTACTTCTTTACATTTGGTTCCGTTGCATGGCATAACATCCCCATATGGATCAATAAAAAATGTATCAAATGCCATATCACATGGTAACAACCTTTTTTGTCCATATATATAGTTAATTAGCCCATGATTAAAGTATGCTCTAAACCATTTTTTTGGAGATTTAGACTCTAAAAGTTTGTTAATAAGATTTTCAAATTCTTGTGCAACCATTGGTCTGTCATGAATAATATTTTTAGCCTCAACAAAATAAAAGCTATTATGTAATGATGCCGTTGCAAATTCCATTCCCATTTTATTTGATAAATCATATAATGCTACCAAATCTTTGGCATTTTTATCTTGAACTGTCATTCCAAACCCAACATCTGGATGTTTCATTTCAACTAGTTTTTTTAATGTTGAATATCCTTTGTTAAATCCATCATTCAATCCTCTAATTTCATTATTCGTTTGTTCCAATCCCTCTATTGAAATTCTTATTCCTACATTTGGAAATTCTTCACATAGCTTTATTATTCTATCTGTAAAAAAACCATTTGTTGATATTACAATTCTATCTGATTTTTTATATAATTCTCTTACAATTTCAGGTAAGTCTTCTCTTATAAAAGGTTCTCCACCTGTTATATTTGTAAAATACATTTTAGGTAATTTTTTTATTGTTTCAATGTTTATTTCTTCATCTGGTCTTGATGGCGCTTTATATCTATTGCACATAGTACATCTTGCATTACATCTATATGTAACAATAACAGTTCCATTTAATTTTTTTTCTTTCATTTTATATTATCTCCTTTATATACTTTGATAGTTTTTTCTACAGTATCATCCCAAGAATATTTATTTAAAACATAATCTTGAATTTCATTACTATTATATCTATTTTTAACTTTGAGACATTCCTTGAATTTATTTGTCAAATCTGAAACATCTCCCACTTTAAATGTAGTTGCATATTTTTCAGTAACTTGGATATTTTCATCAATATCACTTATCAATACATTACATCCATAGCTTAATGCCTCTAATAACGATATTGGCATTCCCTCTATGTGACTTGGTAAGCAATATAAGTATGCATTGCTATACAATTCATCTAATTCATCGCCTTGTACAAAACCAGTCATAATTATATTTTTATTATTTTTAACTTTTCCTTTTATATGTTCTAGATAATCATTAGTATGACTTGCTCCTCCTGCAATTACTAATTTTTTATCTGTTTTGATTTTTTCATATGCATCTATTAAATCATCTAATCCTTTTTCTGGAACTATTCTTGCTAAAAAAAGTATATACTCATCTTTATTTAAATTATATTTTTCTTTTATTATATTCTCTTTTTTTATTGTTGGTCTTTCTATTCCATTAGGAATAAATACTGTTTCTCTATTATAAGTATCTTTAAAATATTTTTTTACATTTTCAGATAATACAATAATTTGATCTGCATATTTTACTGCACATTTTTCTCCATATTTTATATATCTAGTTGCAAAGCCACCCCATTTGCTTCGTTGCCAATCTAATCCATGTATTGTAACAACAATTTTCTTATTGAATAAGTGTGGTATCCATAACATTGCGCACGAACCTTCTGCATGATAATGAAGTATATCATAATGTCCAAATAATGCTCTTATACTTGCAAAGAAACTATACAAAAATGCATCTATACCTTTTTTATTTATAGTTGGTATTGTTAAAATTTTTGCACCATTATATTCTTTTATTTTTTTATTTCCTTTATCAGCGCTTTTATCTTGAACATTTTTTCCTTTTCTATTATATACATCTACATTATTTCCATGCTTTACAAGTCTAGTAGAAAGTTCTTCTACAACTATTTCTACTCCACCTTCTCTACTTGGTATTCTCTTGTGCCCGAATCATTGCAATTTTCATTTACTATATTGCTCCTTCTTTTTTTACAACATTTAAAATTGTTTTTCCTAACAATTTCAAATCAATTTTCAAATTTCTATTTTGATAATAATCATAATCCATTTTTAATCTATCTTGAAAAGTAACACCACTTCTACCAGTAGTCTGCCAATACCCTGTAATACCTGGTTTACATTGTATAATATATTTATAATATTCTCCCATATCATCTTTCTCTCTTTGTAAATATGGTCTTGGTCCTACTAAACTCATGTCACCTTTTAATACATTTATAAATTGTGGAAATTCATCCAAGCTTGTTTTTCTTAAAAAATTTCCCAATTTTGTTATTCTTGGATCTTTTTTCAATTTTTTATATTTTGAATATTCTTCTCTTGCTTCTTCATTTTCAGCTAAATACTCTTTTAATTTATCATCTGCTCCAATTACCATAGATCTATACTTATACATTTTAAATATTTTGCCATTTTTTCCAATTCTTAGCTGGTCATAAAATATTGGTCCATCATCTTCTTTTAAAATTTTTCTTGCTATGTAAACTCCTATTGTTATTGGAATTAATAATATTGTTCCTACTAATCCAGCAATAATATCTATTACCCTTTTTACAGCTTTTTCTATGTACAATTTTACTTTTTTATTATTGATAGTAGTAGCATTATTTATTATTGTTTCTTGAATAGCTTGTTCTCCTGAATAGCTATAGCTTTTTACACCTTTCATAACTACTTACATCCCCCTAATTACTTTTTCCGTAATCCTGTAATTAAAATTATACACTAATTAATTTTATATTACAAGATATTTTTTAATTTTTAAATATAGAAAATAATACCTTTTTAATTTATTTTTTATTTTTATACAATAAAAAGACAGCAATATATAAAACTTATAGTATAACTATTAATATTACTATAAATTTTATTTTATATTTCTGTCTCTGAATATATTTTATTTTTTATTTTTTTATTTACTAAAATACCTGTGTGTGTGTGTGTGTGTGTGTGTGTGTGTGTGTAGTATTTCAACGTTTTTAAAGCTATCTATTTTTTTCATTTTATTTTTTCTCCCCTTATTTATGGTTATTATATATTTTTTGTCGTTTGTTGTCAATACTTTTTAAATCTTATCCTACTATTAGTGTACTTTAATTTTTTCTTTGTAATTTTAGCTATTTTAGCAATTAATGTAGTTATTATACTACCGAATGTAACTCCCAAAGTATCAATTCCTACATCTCTAATTGATGGTGTTCTGCCATCTGAAAACATTTGATGGAATTCATCTGAAATGGCATATAGCATTCCTATTGTTATAACTATTAATATTTTTTGTTTTAGTGTTATATTATCATATGTATTTGCAAATGCCATCATCCATATTCCTGCTATAGTATAAATTGTGAAATGAGCTAATTTTCTAATTATTGTTTGTGATTTTTCTATGATTTCTTGCTTTTTATTTTCATTCCAATTTTTGCTTATTGGCAATAAATTTATTATTTTTTCAGTAAATCCCCTGCTAGTTTTACTTGATGTTTCTCCATTTTGTCCTGAAAATATAAAAATTGTTATAAATGTTGCTATTGTTAAAATAGCATATATTATTCTTTGTATTTGTAATTTCATATTTATTTCCTTTTTCTACAAATTATATACTCTGTGTAGTATTTATATTATAACGAACTATATTTAGTTAGTACCAACTTTAATTTTCTATAATAAATTAAAGACTGACTTTTAAAAGCCAGTCCCATTATCATCTTCATTTTATTTTGTATAACCTGTTTTCTTTATAATGCTTTCACTAATTGATTTTATTGTATCTGATGGTGTATAGTCTGTTTCTCCAAAGGCTTCTTTATGTAATTGTTGTACATTTGATTCTAGTGTTATTGGAATTCCGTACCAACGATCCATTGTTTTTCCTTTTGTATTATAAGGCCATCCTATACTATCTGTTACTTTATATTTTGTCATACTTGGTACCATCGAAAGTAGGTCTCCAGCTGATATATTTGTATATACATGTGGTAATATTTTATCTGCAAATGAATTTATTTGTGCTAAACTTCTTGTTTTTAATTTAGTAAACATTGCTTCAATTACTGTTCTCATTCTTTCTGTTCTCTTATAATCTCCACCTGCTGTATATCTAATTCTTGAATATGCTACTGCTTGCACTCCATCTACAATATAAGTTCCTGGTTCTGTTATATGATTAGCTTCTTTCTTAGTCACTTTTGCAGTTACATCTATATATCCATTTATATATTTTATTTCGTCTTCTGTTATTGTTAATTTAACGCCACCTAATTGGTCTACTGCTTCTGCTACTGAGTCAAAGTTTACTGTTACAAATTCTTTGATATTTAAATCTAAGTTTTTGTTTAATGTGTTTATAGCTAATGGAGCTTCTCCATAAGAATATGCATGTGTTATTTTGTCTAATCCATGGCCTTCTATATTTACATATGTATCTCTATATACTGATATTAACTTTATTTCTCCTGTATTATTATTAATACTTGCAATAATTATGCAGTCACTTCTGTTTCCAACTCCATAATTATCTGCTCCACTATCTACACCAAATATTGCTATATTTCTATATCCTGTTAAGTTTTCTGCAACTGTTTCTGTAATTCCTAAATCTTCTTCTGAAATATTTACATTTTGTAATTTATCAAATTTCCCTTTTACAAAGAAAAAGATTGTTCCCATTAATATTGCTAAAATTATTACTAATACTATAATTATTTTTCCAAACACTCCCATTTTTTTCTTTGTTTTTTGTTTTTCTTCCATTTTAAAATTCCCCCATTTTATTTTTTTGAATTTTTATTTATAATTTTATCTTTAATTTGATACCCATCTTAGCATTTTTATATCTTTATATTTTTTTAATACTTGTTTATATTTTTCGTATTCTTCTTCCCACAGTTCTTCTGGTACTTTATCAAATGCTGTAAAAATTTTTTCTGCTTCTGATAAATAAATTACTTGTTCTTGTGACGACATCGATTGATACTGTTTTGCAAATCTGTATAATTTGTCTAACATTTGGTTTGCTTCTATAAAGTCCCAAAAATCTTTTACTTTTATTCCTAATAATCTAATTTGCATTATAGCATATGCCACTAATGCAAATATAACAAATACTAATATATATATTATCATAAGTAATTCCATATTTTTTACCACCTTTTGGTATAACCATTATACAAAAACATTATAACATATGCAATATTTTTTTGCAAATTTCGTTTTAAAATTTCAAAATACCCTCTAATGTTTGAAATTAGAGGGTATCAACTATAATTTAAAAATTATTTTAGCTACTTTTTATTTCTAAATTTTAATTTACCATGTATCTTTTTAAATTATTAATTTCATATTCAAATAATTTATGTTCTTTTTTATTTTGTTCTCTATCTTTTGTAAGTTGTTCTCTCATTTTTATCTGTTCTTTTAATATTGTTGCTACATTATTGTTTATATAGTCTAATTTTGTACTTAAATCTTCCATATTTTTTGTTTGTTTATTGTCGACATAGTCTATTTTCTTATTCAAATTATCATTTATTCCATCCATTTTAGCATTTAGTGTCTTTATCTTTTCGTTTACACTTTTATCTAAGTTGTCTATCCTAGCATTTAGTGTTTTATCCAAGTTATCTATCTTATCATTTAATGTTTTATCCAAGTTGTCTATTCTATCATTTAATGTTTTATCTAAATTGTCTATTTTGTTATTTAAATTATTGTTTACCCCATCAATTTTTAAATCTAACTTATCTAATCTATTCTCTAATGAGTCAAGTTTATTTAGCACTTTATTTTCAAAATCGCTATTCATAATTATCCCCTCCTTCCTTTTTAATTTTTTTGCATTTCAAAATTTTTTAAAGTAAAGGTTAATTTGAAATTCTTGAATTAAAATTTTTGAAATTAAATTTTTATAATAATATCCAAAAGAATAAAAAAATGAATAAAAAATAAAAATATGAAAAAATAAGTACAGCAATATATTACCATACTTATTTGTAAAAATCAATATATAAAATCAAAAAATTTATTTTTTATTTTAAATACTTTTTAGCCATTCTGAATATTTTTCTATTATTATATCTGCAACTTCTTTTGGTGTTAATTTAGTTGTATCTATTACTAAATCATAGTTACTTTTATCTTCTTTTCTTACTCCATATACTTGTAAATATCTTTCATTTTCTAATTGATATCTTTTTTGTAAATCTTTTTTGTGTTCTTCTACTGTATGGAAACTTTCTGTTTTCTTTTTCTCCTCATCCTGATTATTATATGCTCTTTCTGCTGCTACATCTATGTCTACTGTTAAATAAACTTTAAATGATTCTGGAACAGCATACCATCCAAGTCTTGCATCTATAATAAATTCGTCATGATCTTTTGCATATTCCTTTGCACTATTTTCTATTTGAATATCTATTTCTGGATGTTCTTTTACATATTCATTGAATTCTGTAATACTCATTCCTTTTTCTTTTGCTAATTTTCTAAAATAGTCGCCATTTCTATAAACTCCATAATTTAATTCTTCCATTAAAATTTTAGAAACAGTTCCTTTTCCACTAGATAATTCTCCAGTAAGTGATATTATATTTTTCTTTTCCATTTAATTTCTCCAAAACTTTATTTTTATCATTTTATATTATTCTTCATCTTTATTTTCTTCTGTCTCATCATCATTTGCAACTTCATCATTCTCTTCATCTTCATTTTCATCTCTAATAATATTCACTTTTCCTTCTGCAATTTCATTTGCTGCTATTGTAACTGGTGATTTTTCATCAACATTAGTTAATGGTTTTTCTCCCATTGCAATTTGTCTTGCTCTTCTAGATGTAGCTATAATTAGCTCATATCTATTTTTTGCCTTTCTTAATAATTCTGTTACTGTTGGTTTTACTATCATTTTTTACCTCCTAAGTTATTCTTCTTCTGATATTGGACTTGCTACTGTTGTAGCATCTTTTCCAAATCTTCCTGCTACAGTTTCTGGCTGTACTGCAGATAATATAATATGTCCTGAATCTGTTATTATTACAGCTCTTGTTCTTCTACCACATGTTGCGTCTACTGCTGTCTTATTGTCTTTTGCTTCTTGTACCATTCTTTTTATTGGAGCTGATTCTGGACTTACAATTGCAACAATTCTGTCTGCTGAAACAATATTTCCAAATCCTATGTTGATTAATTGCATAATCATCATTCCTTTCTATTCTATATTTTGTATTTGTTCTCTTATGTCTTCTAGTTCTGTTTTTATATCTATAACTCCATTTGTTATATCTAAACTATTTGATTTTGAACCTATTGTATTTGTTTCACGGTTCATTTCTTGTATTATAAAGTCTAGTTTCTTTCCTATTGTTTCTTCTTTATCACTACTAATTAAAGTTCTAAATTGATATATATGGCTTCTTAATCTTGTTATTTCCTCTTCTATAGAACATTTATCAGCATAAATGACAACTTCTTGTGCAATTCTTGATTTGTCAATTTCTTCTGTTTTTAATATTTCTTGTATTCTCTTTTCTAATTTTACTACATATTCTTCAATAAGTCCAGTAGATTTTTTAGATATTTCTTCAATCTTACTTTCAATTTTATCTATTCTTCTGTTTAAATCTTGTCCTATTTTGTCTCCTTCTATCTTTTTCATTTGATTTAAACTTTCTGTTGCATTGCTTACCGCTTCTAGCATTTCTTGTTTTATCTTTTCATCTTCTTGGTCTATTTTTATTGATAATATATCTGGTAATTTAGCTATTTCCATAACAGGTATTTCTTTTGTTAGATTTTCTTCATCAGCTAATTGTCTTAATTCATTAATATAAACTTTGGCTAACTCTTTATTTATTTTTATATTTTTGCCTTCTTCACTATTATTTTCAAATGTAATAAAGACGTCAACTTTTCCTCTTTTTATTTTTGATGATATTTCTTTTTTTATTTGTTCTTCTAAATAGCTCAAAATTTTTGGCATTTTTATAGAAATATCTAAATATCTATGGTTGACTGTTTTTATTTCTACTTGATATTCCCTTTTTTCTTTTGCTAAGATACTTTTCCCATATCCTGTCATACTTTTCATTTTATTTACCCTCTTTTATATCATTTTTAATAGATTCTTTAGAATTACTTACTTTCTTCTTTGTTGTTCTTTTTGTTGTTGTCTTAGATGTTGTCTTTGTTGTTGCCTTTGTTGTTGTCTTTTTAGGTTTATTTATATTTTCATCTTTGCTATTCTTTGTCTTTGATTTTTCTTTTTGATTTGTTTTTTCTTTCTTATTTTCAATTTGTTTTTCTTCTATCTTATTTTCATTTTCTTTATTATCTATTTCTGTACTATCTCTTTTTGATTTCTTTGTAGCTTCCTTTTTAGCAGGTTCTTCTTTTTTTACAATCTCTCTTATATCACTTAAACTGTCTGCATATTGTTTTCTTCCTTTTGTGTATATTACTATTCCTTTTAAAATAAAATAAATTGCATATACATATGATATAACTAAAGCATATGGCTTAAGTTCAAAATGATATTTAGTTATAACATGGTCTATTGTTAATGTTATAAATGATAATACTAATAATTCAATTCCTTCTATTGCCAATTTCGTATCATCTTTTTTATATGATATTTCAAAAATAAAAATAGTAATAAACAAAAATATCATTGTAAATAGTTGTATTCCTCTATTTAGTGTTTCTATATTAACGTTTTCATATGCTAAATTTACTATTAAAAAATAGAAAATAACTAAAATTGCTTTTACTATATTTGCATATACATCCTTCATTGTTTTTTCGTCTACTTCTTTCAAATTTTTCACATTCCTCTCTATCATTCAAACTATGTTCTAAAAATTTAGTCTATAACTTTTTATGCCTAAGCTTCTAGTTCATACATTATAATACTTAAAGTATTTAATGCTACTGTTTCTGTTCTTAAAATTCTTTTTCCAAGTGTTATTACCTTAGCATTATTTTCTTTTAACATTTTAACATCTTGTTCTTCTAGTCCTCCTTCTGGACCAATTACAACTGCTATTTTTATTTTTTCTTGTTTTGTCTCTTTTACCATATTTTTTAAATTTTTTAATTCATTTTTTAAAGTATTTTTGTTCTCTTTTTCATAAGCCACTAACACTATATCATAATTTGGAATTTGATTACAAATATTTTTTACATTTATTACATTATTTATTGTAGGGATTATATTTCTTCCACATTGTTTAGCTGCTCCCTCAGATATTTTTTGCCATCTTTCTATTTTTTTTATTTTGTCTTTTTCATTTAATTTTACAACACATCTTTTCATTTCTACTGGTGTTATATCAAAAGTTCCTAGTTCTACTGCCTTTTGTATTATATATTCCATTTTGTCCCCTTTTGGTAGTCCTTGAAATATCGTAACTTCTACATTTGATTCTACTTTTTGCTCTATTTTTTCTAAAATTTCACATTGTATTTTTTCTTTTTCTATATTAACAATTTCACAATTATAATTTTCTTGTGTATCACAATTACATAATTCTAATGTATCACCAATTCTCATCCTTAGTACATTTTTTATATGATTTACATCTTGTCCAAGTATATCTATTTGATTTTGATTTATTTGTTCATTCTTTACAAAATATTTTGGCATAATTTCTCCTTTTGTCCCAAAGGGACGGTTCTTATGGGTCATTTTTGTCCCACTGGGACAGATTTTAGTTTTGTACATTATATCATTAACACTTATCAAAAGCAATAAGATTTATTATGATTATTTTTGCTTTTTAAACAATTCTCACATTTATATTTGATTATTTTTTACATTTTATATTAAATTTACTTCAAAAAAACCAGTATATTTTAATATACTGGTTTTGCTTTATATATATCATGGAAGTTATATAATTTTCATACATAATTCATAATATATAACTGTACTTAATATAATTAATAATATTATTAATAATTTTCTGCTTTTATTTCAAAGTATGCTTTTGGATGTGCACATACTGGACAAATTTCTGGTGCATTTTTTCCAATTACAATGTGTCCACAGTTTCTGCATTTCCAAATTCTGTCTCCATCTTTACTAAATACTAATCCATTTTCTACGTTTTCTAATAATTTTAAATATCTTTGTTCATGTTCTTTTTCTATTTTTGCTACTGCTGAGAATAAATATGCTATATGGTCAAATCCTTCTTCTTTTGCTTCTTGTGCCATTCTGTCATACATATCTGTCCATTCATAGTTTTCTCCTTCTGCTGCTGCTTTTAAATTTTCTTCTGTTGATTTTATATCTCCACCTTGTAATAATTTAAACCACATTTTTGCATGTTCCTTTTCATTGTCTGCTGTTTCTTGGAATATTGCTGCTATTTGTTCATATCCTTCCTTTTTTGCTTTACTTGCAAAGTATGTGTATTTATTTCTTGCTTGTGATTCTCCAGCAAATGCTTCCATTAAATTTTTTTCTGTTTTTGATCCTTTTAATTCCATTCTGATTTCCTCCTTTTTATATTTTCACTTAGTTTATATTAAAAGATTTTATTTGTCAATATATTTTTTCAATATGCTCTCATTATATTTTCTTAATGAACTGTAGTAGAATTTTTATTTAAAATCAACAATATTATTTATTTTTGTATACTTTATTGTCAAAAAATGTTATAATTTCTTTGGTACAATAAGAAATTATTGCAAATCGTCTTTAAAAATACAGAAAGGAATGAATTTAAAATGATAGATTTACTAGCTCCTGTTGGCAATTTTGAATGTTTAAAAGCGGCTGTTCAAAATGGTGCAAACAGTGTATATTTTGGAGCAGATTTTTTTAGTGCAAGGGCTTATGCTTCTAATTTTTCTTTAGAAGAACTAAAAAAAGCAATTATATATGCAAAGACACGTGGTGTTAAAACAAATTTAACTTTAAACACCCTAATTAAAAATGACGAATTTGATGATGCTTTTAATTTAGCAAAAAAAGCATATGAATTTGGTATTGATGCAATTATTGTACAAGATTTAGGTCTTGCAAAAACATTGATTAAGTCTTTTCCAGATTTAGCAATACATGCAAGTACTCAAATGACTGTACATAATCTTCAAGGTGTACTAGAATTACAAGAACTTGGATTTAAAAGAGTGGTTCTTTCTCGTGAACTTTCTATGCAAGAAATTGAATATATATGCAAAAATTCTAATGTTGAAATTGAGTGTTTTATACATGGTGCTTTATGTATTTCTTATTCAGGACAATGTCTATTCTCTAGTATGATTGGCGGTCGTTCTGGAAACCGTGGAAAATGTGCTCAACCTTGTAGACTTCCTTATCAATTATTAGAAGATAAAAAAAGCATTGATAAAGGCTATCTTTTAAGTACCAGAGATTTATGTGGTTTAGATTACATTCCTGATATGATAAATGCTGGTGTTACATGTTTAAAAATTGAAGGTAGAATGAAAAGTCCTGAATATGTTGCTACTGTTACTAGATTTTATAGAAAGTATATTGATTTAGCTGAGTCTGATAGACCTTATGTTATTGATAAACAAGACAAAAAAGATTTACTCCAAGTATTTAATCGTGGAATGTCATCTTCTGGTCATTTATCAACTGAATCTAATAAAAATTTAGTTTATAAAAATAAGCCAAATAATATGGGATTATTCCTTGGTAAAGTTGAAAAATATAATTCTAATAAAGGATATGTTACTATAAAATTACAAGAAAAAATTGCTATTGGAGACACCGTTGCTTTTGAAAATGAAACTGGTTCATATCATATTTCTGAGTTAATGGTTAAAGATAAAAATATAAAAGATACTAGCATTAATCAAACTGTCACTATTGGTAGAATGAAAGGTAATATTCATCTGGGAGATTCTGTTTTTAAAATGTCTTCTGAGCGTCTAAATTCAATTGCTACTAACAGTATTCAAAAGGAAAATAGAAAAGTTGAATTATATGCTAAAATTGTAATTAAAAAAGGGGTTCCTATTGATTTGTTTGTTAGTTCTGCAAATGATATTCCAATTTACAAAGACCTCTCTATCCATTGTAAATCAGATATTATTCCAGAACAGGCTCAAAATAGACCTCTTGAAATAGAAAAAGTTTTAGCTCAATTAAATAAAACTACTGATTCTCTTTATGAATTTAAACATATTGATGTAGATTTGGAAAATGATGTATTTGTTCCTAAATTTAGTGTTTTGAATGAATTAAGAAGAAATGCTTTAGATGAAGTTTATAATTTTGCTTGCAAGCAAATTGTAAGAGTTTCTCCATCAAAAGTGAATTCGCATTATAATTGTTTAAATTCAAAACAAAATTGTTGCGTTAACAATAATCTTATTTTGAATAGTGAAAATAAAAATTCTATTTCTGCTTTGTTAAATATTTTTAATATGGATTTTGACTATTCTAAATTAGAAAATATTGATAATATATACATTCCTTTAAAATACTTTGCAAACCAAAAATATGAATCAATTTTAAATACTCTACAAGAAAAAGGAAATTTATATATTTATATGCCTACAATTATTAAGGCAAATTATAGAAATCTATTTTTTGCAATAATTGAAAATACACTTAAAAACTATAAAATAAAAGGATTTGTAATTTCTAATTTATCAAATTTAAAACTACTTGAAAATATCATTAATGACTCTAATTACAAAGATTTTGAATTGATTGGAAACTATACTTTAAATATTTTTAATAGTTATAGTGTTTCTGAATTAAAAAAATTAAATTTAAATAGATTTACTATTTCTCCTGAATTAGATAAGTCTACAATGCTTACTTTAATGAATGCAACTCTTCCAAATGAATTAATAGTATATGGAAATACTCCATTAATGAATATGAATTATTGTGTTTTAGGTAAAGCAAATAAATGTTACCCTACTTGTGATGCAAAATGCAAGTCTAATCACAAATATTTTTTACATGACAGACTTGGTATGGATTTCCGTATTTTGTTTGATAATATTCAAACTGTTTCTACTATATATAATAGCAAAATTACTTCTTTGGCTTTAGAGGATTTTAATTCTCAAGGTTATGTTATAAATTGTGCACGTGTTGATTTTCTTGATGAATCTATTAATGAAATGAATTCTGTAATTTCTCAAGTTAAAGCTGGAAAAAGATTAGAAGGCAAATGCTACACTAATGGAAATTTAAATAGAACTATATAATTTATATTATACGGAAATGTACTAGAAATTGATTTTCACTATATATTATAAAAACGGACTTAAAAGTATTTGTGTATATACAAATATTTTCAATGTCCGTTTTTTTATTTGTAGAAAAACTTACTTTGGTAAATCTCCATATAATCATCTATTATCTTATTAATAAATTTTACTCATGCTTGCTACTTAATTCTATCAACAAATTCATATCATCATCTTTAGCTGCTTTATTTTTTCTAATAGCTCCACATTTTTTACATTTAAAAATAATTACATAACCTTTTTTGCTATTAATTTCCAAACCCACTGGTTCTAAATCCCCATGGCACTCTTCTGCTCTGTCACCTGGATTTTTATCAACATGTTTTGAATGCAAACAATATGGGCAATGATTTCTGCATGAATATCCTAACTTTGGAACTTTTTTTCCACAATTTTCACATACAAATTCTTCGTCTATTTCTGTAAATCTACTATCTTTTATCATAATTATTGCATAACTAATTATATAGAAATACTAATCTATATAATCCCTTTCTAATTATATTTTATATACTTACTCCATATTTATTTCAAATAGCTAAAATATATTTTTGAATCTCCACTTAAAAATATCCCTGGTAAATATATTAGTGTAGGTCGAATGTTCCTCCTCCCAAAAATTCTTTTAATAATGAATTATTTGGTATTTTTTCATTTGGTATCTCTTTAAAATATTTTAACATATTTAGTAATCGTTGTGCTTCTGCGTATTCTGCATATTCATTTGTTATTTCTTCTAGTAATGGTACAGCTATTGGTTTTAATGCATTTAATTCATATATTAGTGAAGTATTAAATATTTTATCTGCTTGTTCTTGGAATGGGAATATATTTTTTTCTTCTCCTTCAGTTACTTTGTGCCATGTATTTAATGTATGTAATGCTGAATAGCTTCTAAATTGGTAATCCCTTACTATTCTTCTTATTAGTCTTGTGTCTGTTGTTGATATTCTATTGTACCTATCCATATTTAATACAGTCAATGCACTTATATATACTTTATATTTTTGGTCTTTTGATATTTGGCTTGTTAATTTATCATTTAAACAATGAATTCCTTCTATTACAAGTATTTCATCATCTGCTAGTTTCATTTTTTTACCATTATATCTCTTTGTTCCAACTGCAAAATCAAATTCTGGTACTTCGATTTCTTCTCCATTTAATAATTTTACAAGATGTTCATTAAATAGCTTTAAATCAATTGCTTCTATACATTCAAAATTGTAGTCTCCATTTTCATCTCTTGGTGTATCTTGTCTTTCTACAAAATAATTATCTACAGAAATTGTTACTGGCTTGATTCCATTTAATCGTAATTGAATTCCTAATCTTTGTGCAAATGTTGTTTTTCCTGATGATGATGGACCTGCTATTAATACCATTTTTACATTTTTTCTTTTTGCAATTTCATCTGCTATATTGGCTATTTTTTTTTCATGTAATGCTTCTGCAAGCATTATAATATCTTCTATTTTATTTTCATCTATAGCTTTATTTAAATTATATACTCTACTGACTCCTAAAACATCATATATTTTATCAAACTCTTCTAATGCCCATGCTAATTTTTTTGTTTCCTTAAATTCTGGTAGTTCTGTTGGATTTTTTGAACTTGGATATCTAATCAAAAATCCATTATGATATTCTATTATATCAAATTTATCAATAATTCCAGTTCTATTTGCAAGTACTCCATAGCAATAGTTAAAATATTTTTCACAATAATAAATATAAATTTCATTATTGTTTTCTAAATCAATTTGTAATTTTCCTTTTGATGTATGTGTTTCTTTAAAAAATTTTTCTGCTTCTTCTCTATTCATTACTACTTTTTTAATTTTTAAATTTTTATCAATTATATCTTGCATTTTACTTTTTAATTTTTGTATGAATTCTTCCGCAATTTTTAAATTATCACATCTGCAAAACATTGCATTCCCTAGTTGATATTCTACCATTAATTTTTCTTGTGGATATAAACTCTCGAATGCTTTTCCCATAATGTATACTAATGTTCTTACATATACCTTCATTCCTTCTTTTGAATGTGTATCTATTAATTCAACTTTTGCATTTTCATTTATTTCTGTTTCTAAGTTCATGTATTCATTGTTATATCTACATGCTACTACTTGATATTGGTTGTTCTCGATTTCTTTTTTTAATAGTTTGCTTACTGTTGTTCCTTCTTTTGTTTCTATTACATTATTGTTAAATGTGACTTTCATTTTTTCCTCTCCTTTGTGTAATTTTATAATTTATTTTACTCTACATCTTTATAGAAGTCAAATATTTTTTTAGAGTCTTGTTATATTTTTATTTTTTGTGGATATAATTTTATTAAATAACTAAAGGAGCGTGATTTTATGGATTTAAAGAGAGTTCATACTATTTTAGATAATAAAGAAAAATGTGATGTATTTTATGATGATAGACCTGTTTGGATTCAGGGCATTGACGAAAAAAAGGATGTAGCTAAAGTTGGGTTTGTTGATAATTTTGAAGAAAAAGATGTGTATATTCAGGATTTATATGAAAAAAATTTTTTTAATTAATTTTGTATATTTATAATTCTTAATATTTAATAACTTAGGAATGAACTACGTATAATGATAAATATAGCCATGCAATATCAAAAATTGCATGGCTATATTTTAATTCTCAGTTTTTAATTTTTGTTCAATAACTGCCAATAAATCCAAATAAGTTACTGCCTGACACTGACGTGTACATGTTAAATTATACAACATATTATCAGAAAGAATTTCTCTAATTTCTTCAAGTTTCTCTTTAGGTACATTTGTAAACGTCGATTCAGAAATTCTATATCCGCTTTTAATAAAAATTACATTTATGTCTAGCATTTCATCTGAATTTTGGTTCAATACGTCTACTCTAAACATATTAGCTACACCTAAGATTCTGTTTCTGTTTGTAAATTTTTTTGCTTCTGTCCATGTGTCATAAACATTTTGGTTTATCATTACTGCTTCAAGTAGTCTTTCTTGAATTTTTTCCAGCAGTTCATCAGTTATACAACATCCTATAATTTCTGTAAGTAATTTATTACCGTTTTCAAAGTAATCAATACTCATTTTCCGTTTTACTTCTTCATTATTTTTGTTTTGTATAACCTCCTCAAACTTAAATTCAAAACCTGTAATTCTTCCATTTACATCAGTATACATACTGATTACCTCCTTATACTTTGCAATTTTGCTTTTAGCTTTAATTATTATATCACATTTTTTTCTAATATTCTACTACAATTTTGACTTTTTAATGTTTAAACTGTATGCTATATCCAATACATTCAACAGGTATTTTTTACAATTCGTATTCATATATTTTACAATTTTCGTTAATATTTGACGAATTACCATTTTCAGGTATTCCATTAAAATACCAATATATTGCTCTTGATATACCTCCATGGGTTACAATTAGTGCATTCTTATTTTGTAGTTTTATTTCGTCTATGAAGTTTTTTATTCTTTCATAAACACTTTTCATTGTTTCTAGCTTTGGATATTTTATATCTGAATTATAATTCCAAAATACGTCCCAATCTAACTCATTAAAAGGAACTTTTTCGTATATTCCCATATCTCTTTCTTTTATTCTTTCGTCTATTATTACAGGAATATTCTTATCCATATCAAATAATTTTAATGTGTGCTTTGCTCTCTCAATTGGTGAACAATAAATTATATCTATGTTTAATTTTTTTAATTCTTTTCCAACTTTTTGTGCTTGTTGTATTCCAATTTTGTTCAGAGGCTCTTCTTCTGTTGCAATAATTTCATTTTTTCCCATTTCAGTTTCGCCGTGTCTTATTACATATAATTTCATTATTTTTCTCCCATTTTATTATTTTTCTTTATATTTTTTACTTTAGCATAAATATCATACCAACTATAACATCTATAAATGTTTTTTCCTTTACATTTCTGGTTATATCTTGCATCAAAACAAATTACAGGTATATATTTTGAAATTTTATTAATATTGCCAACTTTATCTTCTATCATTAAATCTATTTTGTTTTCCATACATATATCTAATTTCTCTTCAGGGCTAAATATTATTTTATCATAATAAATATTATATTCTTTTAACCAATTAATTACTATATTCCTCATCCTTTTTCCATTTTCGTCGTCTTTATCTGTTAAGTATCTTGCAGTTATTATATAAATTTCATTTCCATCTTCTTTTAATTTGTTTGTTACTTCATTTGAATGTTTTCTAGCAGGCTCATTTTCTGCATAGTCAAAAAGATACTCTCTCCAAAATTCATCATCTAAGCTCTCTTCAATATTGAATATTTCTTTTAAATCATATCCATTGGCGTTTTCTATTTCTTTATTGTATTTTTCAAAGATATTTTTGCTTCCCATATCTAATTGCCATTGTTCGATATTTGTTAATACTCCATCTATATCAATTCCTATTCTCATGTTATTTTTCCTCCTAAATTTTTTCTATACCTTCTACTTATTTTTTTATAATTTATGTTTTCTTTATTTAATTATATCTCGTATTGTATTTCTTATTTCATGAATTCTTTTTTGCAAAAACTGTGGATGGTCTTTTATCCATTTTTTATTTAATGGTGATGGATGTGGCAACACAATGGTTTTTTTACCATTCCATACATTATCTTTAAAAATAAGTTCTTCATATATTTCATTTGGGAAAAATGTTTTTGCAGCTTTTGCTCCAATAACAATATATATTTCATTATCTAATATTTGCAATTCTTTTTCAATCCATTTAGTCCAACAACATTTAGGTGGTTGTTTATCATTTCCATTTTTGTCTTTTCCTGGATAACAATGTGCTAATGCTCCAATAAAAAAGTTATCTGTATTATAAAAATCGTCGTCTGCTATTTTATACCATTCATATTTTAAAGTTTTCCCACTCATATCTGTGAATGGTTTTAAGTTTTGATGAACATTCTTAGATGGTGCTTGACTTATTTGAACGATTTTTGAATTTTGATTTCCCCAAAAAATTGGATGTGGCTCAAATCCAAATTTTTCTTTACAGTAATCGCATTTTTTTATTTTTTCTTTTAATTGTTCAAATTTCATTTTTTGTTCCATTTTAGCTCCTATTTTATTAATCTTCTTCAATTATTTCCATTAATATTCCATCTGGATCTTTTATAAAGAAATATGGTTTACCCAATCTTCCTTTATTTATAATGATTTCTGAATCACTTAATTTATTTTCTTCTACAAAATTTTTAGCTTCTACTATATTTTTCACTCCTAATCCAAAATGTTTATTTCCAATAGTTTTTAGGTCAATTGCTAATTCTTTTGAGTGTTCAGGTAACTTTTCTTTTTCTTGATAATGAAATATTTCCAATATCATATTTCCTAACTTTAACATTACAATATCAACATTTTCATCACTATATTCCTTATATTTTTCAAATCCAAATTTTTTATAAAATTCAAGTGTTTTATCCAAATTATCAACACTTATTGTTACATGATTAAAACTAAACATACTCCTAAATTCCTTTCTTTTTTATTCCTTTAATTCTTATTTTTCTAGTCCTCTTAATCCTCAAACATTTCTTGTAATTTCTTTCCTACTTCATAACCCTTTTTATAAAAACTATCTAATGACATATTTAAGTAATCATATCTATAGCATAATTCCATTGTTATAGGTCCATTATAATTACAGTCTTTTAACTTATTTATTACATATTCCCAATCTATTGTTCCATCAAATGGTAATAAATGTAAATCATCTGATTTATCATTATCATGTAAATGCACAGCAAAAATTCTATTTTTAAAAAGCTCAAAATTAAATTCATCATCAAAATGTACATGATAATGGCCTGCATCAAAACATATCCCTACATTATCGTCTTTTATATTATCTAGCACATATTCTTGTTTTCAAATGCAACTTTCATATTCATTTCTTTTGCATATTCTGTAATTTTTCTAATTCTATTTAATCCAACTTCTCCATACATAGGTGCTTTATCCTTCTGTGTTAAATGCATTACCACCATTGATATTCCGTTTTCATGACAATTTTTAATGTCCTTTTTATATCTTTCTACTTCTTTATCTCCTATTTTTCCTTCTTCCCATATTGAATTAATATTTTGGTATCCTAAATGTGCAAATATAATGTTAAGTCCTAATTTTTTGCACATTTCAACTTGTTCAATTTGACTATGTTCCCAATCTTTATCATACCATTGAACAAATACATTTTTGAATCCAGCATTCTTTACAGATTCTATTGTTTGTATAATATTTACGTTTTCATTTTCATTTTGAATTGCTACTGCAAGTTCTCTCATTTCATACCTCCGTTTTTTATTTGCATTGTATCATGAAAAAATAAAAAAATAAATAGCATAAAAATATTTTTTTGAAACCACAATCAAATTTTAATATCCAAAAAGAAAAAAAACACATATTAAATTTTTGCAATCTAATATGTGTTTTTGTTTAATTTTATCTTGCCTCTTCTTGTTCTTTACAAGTTTCTTTCATTTCTTGTATTTTTTGATAAACTTCATCCCAATTATTTACTCTTGTTATTCCATCAGCGTTAATATCAGCATTCATTTTTGTTGTCATTAAAATTGACTTTATACCATTATCAGTTAATTCTCTACAAGTTTCATAACTATCTTCAATCAATAATTCAATTCCATTTTCTTTACAGAACGTCAATTTGTCACTAATATGTAAATTCAAGCTGTCATATGGAATATTAAAGTTACTTAAGCTATTTTGGATAATTGTTTCAGTATCACATTCTGGAATATTCATCAATCTTGCTGTTATAAAATGTATTGTATCTCCTTCTTCTTTTAATTTTTGAATTGTTTTGTCTGCATTAGGGAGCATTGTACATTCTTCTAATACATTTTTATAATATTTATCAAAAAATTCAAATTTAGTTTTTTCATCCCATCCATATAGGACTTTTAAATAATATCTATCTTTAATCAAGCCGAAACTGTCTCTATTAGTTGGTACACCTGATATTTCTTCTTCAAATATATCAGCATATTTTAACATTGATTTTACTGTTAAAAATGTTGTATCATCTATATCTATTCCTATTTTCATAACATTTTTTCTTCCTTTTCTAAAAAAACATTTTAAAATTCAATTTTTTCTGAAATCCAAGCTTCCAAATCATCAATTTTAACTCTAACTTGTTCCATTGTGTCTCTGTCTCTAACAGTAACTGACTCATCCTCCAATGTATCAAAATCAACAGTTACGCAGTATGGAGTACCAATTTCATCTTCTCTTCTGTAACGTTTACCAATTGAACCTGCTGCATCATAATCACACATAAATTTCTTAGCAAGTTTTCCATAAACTTCTTCAGCTTTATCTGACAATTTTTTAGATAATGGAAGTACTGCAACTTTGTATGGTGCTAATGCTGGATGTAAATGTAAAACAACTCTTGTGTCACCTTCTGCTATTTCTTCTTCATCATATGCGTTGCATAAAAATGCAAGCACTACTCTATCTGCTCCTAATGATGGTTCAATTACATATGGTACATATTTTTCATTTGTTTCTGGGTCTTGATATGATAAATCTTGTTTTGAGTGATTCATATGTTGTGTTAAGTCATAATCTGTTCTATCAGCAATTCCCCATAATTCTCCCCATCCAAATGGGAATGCAAATTCTATATCTGTTGTTGCTTTACTATAAAATACTAATTCTTCTGCTGAGTGGTCTCTTAATCTGATATTTTCTTTTTTCATTCCTAAATTTAATAAGAAGTTTTCACAATAATCTTTCCAATATTTATGCCACTCTAAGTCTGTTCCTGGTTTACAGAAGAATTCAAGCTCCATTTGTTCAAATTCTCTTGTTCTGAATGTAAAGTTTCCTGGTGTAATTTCATTTCTGAACGCTTTACCAATTTGAGCAATTCCCATTGGCATTTTCTTTCTTGATGTACGTAATACATTTTTAAAATCAACAAATATTCCTTGTGCTGTTTCAGGTCTTAGATATACTGTTGATGTTGTATCTTCTGTTACTCCTTGGAATGTTTTGAACATTAAGTTGAATTTTCTTATGTCTGTAAAATTTGTTTTTCCACATGATGGACATGGAATTTTATTTTCTTTTATAAAATTGATTAATTCTTCATCTGTCATTCCATCTGCTATCATATCTTTTCCATTGT
>OLVX01000134.1_pt1 | contig 74091 bp, 70 predicted proteins | sample 1673271 | NCBI WGS metagenome assembly OLVX01 (sample SAMEA3178939, study PRJEB25190) | human gut metagenome | biome: human gut; feature: human-associated habitat; material: faeces | place: Austria | collected 2013
AAATTTTAGTGCTAATAAATAAAAAATTTTAAGACATTTTCAAAAATGATTGACATATTTTTTTACTTTTATGTTACTCTTATGCACATTTCAAAATGGTTATATCTCTTCATTTTAGCTTTGCAATGTACATTTACTGCGTAATTCTTTTGCATGTGATAATGATATATCTGTTATCTCTCCAGATGCAATTCTTGCTACTTCTCTAATAGTTTCATCTTCATTCATTAATTTTACTTTTGTATTTGTTTTATTATCTTGCACTTCTTTATAAATGTAATAATTATAATCCCCTTGAGCTGCAATAGTAGCCAAATGCGTTACTATTATAACTTGGTGTTTTTGCGCTATCTTTTTTAATTTGTTTCCAACCGAATTTGCTGCTTTTCCGCTAATTCCAGTATCAATTTCATCAAATATTAAAACAGGAACTTCATCGATATCTGATAATACTGTTTTTATAGCTAACATTATTCTTGACATTTCTCCACCAGAAGCAATTTTATTTAGCTTTTTCTCTTCTTCTCCTAAGTTGGTAGTAATTACAAATTCAACATGACTCTTCCCATTTGGTGAAAATTCTTTATCTTCAATTATTTTTGCATTAAACCTTGCATTTTTCATTTCTAATTGAGCAAGTTCTTGGTTTATTTTATCATTTAATATTACAGAATTTGATTTTCTTAATTCTGTTATTTCTTCACATAATTTTTCCATTTCAATTGTTATTTTATCTATTTTTTCCTTTGTCTTTCTATTTTCCTCATCAAGATTTTCTATTCTATCAATTTCATTTTCTAATTTTTCTTTATATTCTATTATCTCATCTATTGTATTACCATATTTTCTTTTTAATGAATATATTTCATCCAGTCTTTCTTCTATTTCGTTTCTTTCTTCTTCATCAAAATATACATCTTCTTTCATTGACGAAATATCTCTTGCTACCTCTTGAACCTCATAATAAATGTTTTTCATTTCTACTAATTTTTCACCATACTTACTATTTACATCTTCTATTTTTTCAAGCGCTCTTATAGAATCATTTATAACATCTATTATAGTTCCTTCTAGATTATTACTAACATTGTTCAAAGATTCAGCAACTTTCTCTGAGCTCATTATTATTTTTCTTTTTTCTTCAAGTTGTTCATCTTCTCCTCGCTTTAAATTTGCTGATTTTATTTCTTTGTATTGATACTCTAATAAATCTAATTTTCTTTGTTTTTCTATCTCATCACCATAATTGTTTTTTAATTTTTTATTTAGTTCTACATATTCATTATATAACTCGCAATACTTTTCATGTATCTTAAACATTTTTTCACCAACAAATTTATCTAGGTATCTAGTATGAAATTCGGTATCCATAAGAGTCTGATTATCGTACTGGCCATGAATATCAATTATATTTTTCATAAAGTTTTTTAATTCGCTTACAGGCACTAGTCTTCCGTTTATTTTGCATATATTTTTTCCAGCTGTATTTATTTCCCTTGATACAACAACATTTCCATCAATTGAATTTGGATTTTCTGGTAAATATAACGCAAGCTCAACAAAAGACATACTTTGTCCTCTTCTTATCATATCTTTAGAGAATCTTCCTCCAGCAATTATTCCTAAAGAATCTACTATTAATGTTTTTCCTGCTCCAGTCTCACCAGTTAAAACATTTAAACCTTTATTTAAATCTATTACTATATCATCAATTATTCCTATATTTTTTATATGCAATGTAGTAATCATATCCATCAGCCTCCAAATTTTTGTTCGTATATATACTACATTTTATTTTTGATTTTGTCAACACTTTTTACAAATTTTTGTTCGCAATTTATCGACATTTTTTGTGGTGACCCCTACGGGTGAATCTACCCGCGTCGGTCAAAGCGTCCACTGGACGCTTTTTCCCCTCCTTTTCGATTCCCGTTTAATTATTTTTCTTTCAAAAAAAAATAAGCTATTAAAGTAATAGCTTTTTTGTGGTGACCCCTACGGGAATCGAACCCATGATTCGGCCTTGAGAGGGCCGCGTCTTAACCGCTTGACCAAGGGGCCATTAAAAATTACCTATTTAATATATCATTTTTCATAAATTAAGTCAACTAGTTCGGGCTAATTTTTATGAATAATTTTTGTTTCCTTGCCAGATATTTTTATATAAGTAATTTTATTTTTTTATTTATATACACATTTCCAGTATTTCTTTTAGTCTTACATCTTGTTTTGTTAAATATAAATATCCAATTAAAGCCTCAAATGCTGTTGCATAGCTATATTCTTCTACTGTAGCATTTTTAGGCACATGATGATTTTCTGCATTTCTACCTCTTCTGACTATATCTTTTTCATCATCAGTCAATTTATCTTCAATTTTATGTAATATTTTTACTTGAGCATCAGCTTTAACATATTTTATTGCCTCTATATGTAACATATGTGGTTTTAGTTTTGTAGTATTAGTTAAGTGTGTTCTAACTAACAATTCAAACACACTATCGCCAACATATGCCCATGTTAATGGAGATAGCGTATTAACTTCTGCCATTTCTCTTTTTCTTTCTATTAATTCTATCACTTTTTCCTCCATTTACTCTGCCATTTCCAATGTAATTCTGCCTAAATTCCCACTTCTAAAGTCATCTAATATTATTCTTGAAACCTTGTCCAAATCTATATCATTTCCTTTAGCTACAGCCCCTCTTTTTTCTCCTATATAGTTCATTATTTCAACTATTTTTTCATTTTCTTCTAGTTCAGCATTTGTACTAATTTTGTCAATTATATTTGGATTTAAACTATATCTTCCTATTAAGTTGTCTTTATATTTTTCAATTAAAAATTTAACAAGATTATAGGCAATTTCAACTTCATCTATCACATCACTTTTTATAGTTCCTGTGTAAGCTAAATTTAAAGCTGTTTGTTCATTTGATATTTTAGGCCACAGCACCCCTGGTGTATCTAATAACTCTATATTATTCGCAAGGCGTATCCACTGTTTATTTTTAGTAACTCCCGGCTTATTTCCAACTTTCATTGCAGTTTTACTAGACACCTTATTTATAAACGAGGACTTTCCAACATTTGGAATTCCTATTATCATTACACGAGCAATTTTATTTCTACCTTTCTGTTGTGCAATTTTTCTCTCTTCTATCATCATTTCATTAATTTTGCCTACAACACTATTTGTCCCCATTCCATTATTAGAATTACACAATATAGCTGAAATTTGTCCTTTTTCAAAATGTTTTATCCATTTTTTTGTCTCGTTTTCATTTGCTAAGTCTGCTTTATTTAGAATTACTATTTTCTTCTTATTTTTTATTAATTTTTGAACATTAGGATTTTGGCTTGAAATCGGTATTCGTGCATCTAAAATTTCTATAACTATATCTACTAATTTTAAATCTTCTTCAACCTGTTTCATTGTTTTAGCCATATGCCCAGGGTACCAGTTGATACTCGTTGATGGTAAACTTTTTGTATCTTCGTTCATTTTTTTATTTTTTCTCATTTCTCTTTTTTGATACATATCCATTATTTATCACTTCCTTATTCATTACTATTATTTTCACTTAAATATTTATTATAAAATTCATCCATTGAAGAAATATATTTTTGATCTTGTATAACTCTAAATTTTTCATATTCTTTTTCTGCTTTTTCTACGGCTTCTTTATGAGATATACTGCCACTATTATTTAATACTTCTTTTCTTCTAAACTTTAATAAATCATCTGTTGCATTTATCCAATCCTTCATTGTCATAACATGTCTTTGTTTTGCTTCATCTTCAGCAAATACTAAAAACATATTTGTTAAATCTTTTAAATTATTCATTTCTTCTTCGTTTAAATAATTTTTTGCAATAATCACATCATATTTATATATTAAACCATCAGGAGAATTTTTCCAATTAGTTAGTCCCATATGTTCTTTATCTGAGTTTGCTCTACTATATATTAATTCGGCAGCAGTATGTCCACTTATAGCATAATGCAGCTTATTTTGAACTATTTTAAAGAAAGTATAAGCGTCTTCTGACTTCGGATTGTAATCAGTTGCTGTAGCAATAAATAAATCAGTGATTTTTTGATATGCCATTCTTTCACTAACTCTAATTGTTTTGATACGTTCTAATAATTCATCAAAATATTTTGTATCATATTTATTTCCATTTATAAAACGTTCATCATTTAAAGCAAAACCTTTTGTCATATATTCTTTTAAAATTTTTGTAGCCCATATTCTAAATTCTGTTGCTTTTTTGGAATTAATTCTATACCCAACCGCAATTATAGCATCTAAACTATAAATAGTTGTATTATAGTTTTTTCCGTCATCGGCAGTTAACGAGCATTTCTCGGTAACTGATTTTTTGTCTAATTCTTTTTCTTCAAATATATGTTTCAAGTGTAAACTTATATTATCTGTAGAACATTCAAAAACCTTTGACATTCCTTTTTGTGATAGCCATAAAGTTTCATCTTTATAAATAGCATCTACTACAATATTACCTGCACTATTTTTATATATAATTAATTTATTATCTTCCATCAATAATCTCCTTTCCTTTAGTTTTTCATAATTCCTACACTTATCAATTTAAATTAAAATTTTATTAAAAAATGTCCCAAAATGTAAAAAGCATTTAGTAAAAATACTCTTTATTTTCAAGAGTTTAAAAGTATTTTTTCATAACTCCCCACTTACCAGTTAATATTCATTTGGTTTTGCATTTTTTCTTTATTTTCGTTACATTTCATTTCTTGTCTCTTTTTTCTTTTTTGATACATATCCATTTTATTTACTTCCTTTTTAATATATCATTTTAAATTTTATTTTTTTCAATAACATCCATTAAATTATTTAATATTTTTCATCTGATTTTTCAGTATTAAATTTCTATTTATTTCATTTTTTACTAATACTAACTTTTTTGATTCTTTTGATTAATAAAATAACTTTAAACAAGTTTTATTTTTAATAAATAAATTAAATAGTAATTTACTTCTTACCTTTTCAAAATTTAAAATGTTTATACTGTGCATAATTTACTCATTTTCATCAAATATGGGCAATAATATTTTTTCAATAACACTTTTTAAATTTAATAATATAGTTTTTAATTTTTCTTTTTCCAACGAACATATATATTCACAAAATCTCATTTTATCAAATTCATTTATTATGTTTTCATCTCCATAATCTCCTTCTTTTATTTTAGTGCTATAAAAAGAAGTTGTATCTATGTTGTCTAATACCAAAGCATTTTCTACACCTTTTTTCATTTTTTTACTATTGTTATATTTGGGAATACATCTTATAAAAATATTATTTTCATCTTCATCACCTTTATTGGTATCACTATCATATAAACAAACGTTTTTATGATTTAAATTTTGAGCCACTAAAAAATCAAATGCATTATTTAGACTTCTGTAGCCAGTATTACGTTCACTTTTATTTTCATCAATATAGCCAACCCACCTAAATTCAAAAGGAGCCTCTATATTGAATATTTCTAATGTTTTATTAAAATACTTTTCATCTGTTCTTCCTTCTAAATAAACTATAGATTTATTTGAGTCAAAAAACTTTATTGCAAAAGCATCTTCTACTACTTCCTTAGAATTACATTTAAAATATTCTGCTTTATCTTTAACTATTATGTTTCCATTACAGTCTCTTTCCAATACAATAACTTTATCATTTATCCTATTTTCGTTATGTATTATAAAAGGAGAATGGGTAACAACAAATATCTGAGATGTTTGTTTTCCATTATTATCTGTAAATATATCCTTATAAAAATTCATCACCTTTAACTGCCAATTTGGATGCATACTTATTTCTGGTTCATCTATAAAAACAAAAGCTCCGTTCATAGCCTCTTTATCCTTTAATAAAAAAGCCCCCCTATAAACAATTTGTTTTTCTCCAGAACTTAAATTTTCAATAGAAATTGGAATCCCATATTTTTCAAAGACAATTGATTTGTGAGAATTAACATTTTCAATATGACTATATGATAAATTATCAAACATTTTATTAAATGCATTAGTAAATCTAGTCATTCTTTCATTAACCAAAATATCCTGGTATGGCACATTAGGATTATTTTTTACTTGCCTAGCAATCTCAGAATCATCCAATGATTGTACATCTATTAATAATTGATTCATCTTAGTAGGCAAATCATTAGATGATCTATAACTAGTTTTTGAAATATCCAAATTCAGACTCGTAACTGATGATAAATTACCAGCATTAAAATTAATATCCACATCTGAAAATATTCCATTAAAATTATACTTATCTTTAAAATTTTCCCATCCTTCTATATATTCAATTGCATTCAAATCCTTGGCCCAAATATTTTTTTTAGTATTAGATTCTCTAAAATAATATTTTAGCTTAAATGTAAAATTATTATCATCTTCAAATTCAACTTCCATAGGGGAATCAACTTTATGCGAAGCTATTTTATACAGCTCATTAAGTATTGTGCTTTTTCCAGTACCATTTTCCCCTGCAAATATTATAGTTTCCATAACTTTACCATTCAAGTCACAAAAGTTAAGTTCTAAATTTTTTAATATTGGATGATTTTCAAATTTAATTTTTCTTATCCTATACATTTTTTCTCCATTTCTTAATACAACCTTATTCATATTTTGGTATTTCTTTCATTTTCTCTAATTTGCTTCACCTTTTTCTATATTCAAATGCAAATTTATTTCTTCTTTTAATGTAATAAAATCAAAAATATATGGATTTTTTATAGTATTATTTACGAGATAACTATTTTGGGAGGTAACATTGCATTAAAATTGTTGTTACTATTTCCTATTCTTTTATGAAATTCTGTTTCAATTTGAATAGAAAGTACATTTCTACTCCATCTATTTTTTATAGTATTTTCGGCATATATTTTTCTAATATCCTTATCTTTAATTTTTTCAATTAGTAATAAATTATGTCCCCCAAGGTAATTTAGCAACAAGCTATTGCCATTTTTTCATCATCAGCATATTCTTCATAGAATAATATCTTTAAAATTCTTTTCTAACATAATTTGCATCCTTTCTATTATTTTTCATATTTAGGAAGTTTTGCATTTGCCTATTTTATTAGCAAGAGCTACGTAGATTTTTCCACGTAGCTCTGCTTTTGTAATTTTCTGCTACAAGTTATAGCACTCCTTGTTTTGTACGTTTGGTTCAGTTACTAATCATTTGATCAATAGTCACATCAATTTGCCTTGTAATATCTTTAACAGCTTCGTCTTCATTTTCAAGCAAGTTATTAATGAATTTCACATGCTCATCTAATGCAAAAATAGCCATAGATAAATCACATCTTACTGGTTTTTTAACCAAATACCACTTAAGATACTTACATATCCCTGTATTATATACAATCCAGCAGAAAAATAGCATAATCAAATATTCTAAAAACATTTTCTCTGGCTCAATAGTCCCTATATTCAACCAGCCTACCGAAAACATAATAATTAATGTTACAATTCCTATGCTATTTTTTATATAAAAAAAGTTTTCTATATACGAACTATATTCTTGCACTATGTATCTATTAGGAACAATCTCAAGTCTTGTGTATGCGTTAATAGTTTTATTCATTGCAGCCTGCAATCGCCTCGTTCTCTTGTTTCCAACCTTAAGCCACAAATCTGAAAAGTATTTTAATATCGAACAATTCCAAAGAGTCACATCGATGAAAAAAACTATCAACATCGATATTATCATTGAATTTTTAAATGCTACAGTTATCGCCATAGATTCAACAAGAATTGCAAGTAATGTCATAACAGCCATAGCCCTAGCTTTCATCTCTTTTTTTCCACTCAGACTCTCTGGATTATTGTCTGGTATCAAATCCATATTAACACTACACTTTTCAATAAAAATACACTCTTCAACCTCTTTTGCTACTGTTGCATACCACCTTCCTCTTACGTTTGTTACAAACGTTGCAGTATTTTCTGTGGCAAAAGCGCAATCAATTTGTATTTTTCCATTCGTCCGTTTACCAACCATACAAAAGCCTCTCTGTTTGTATTCCAAATATATTATCTATTTGGAAGTAAAGTGATTACGTACTAAACGTTCTCCTTTCATATATTATGCTTGTAAGCATAAATTATTATATCATCAAGCAAGTATTACGTCAACCTTTTTCTATAAACTCAATTGCCTCATCGAACTACCTTTCAAAACTTCTTGGCACAAATTTTATTTGCTCATTAAGATTGATAAGGCTTTTTTATATTTTTCTTCTCTTTTTATATCTTTATCAGTTATAACATCTAATCTGCTTCTATCTAAGTTATGTTTTATATCTGCAATTTTGGCTTTTCTTGCGACTGCATTTTCTTTAATTTTGTTTATATATTCATAATAATCAATTTCTTTTTTCTTAGTTAAAAGCTTCAATATATCTATTATTTCTTTTGAAAATACCTCTTCTAGTTGCTTAAACGTTACATTTGTATCTTCAACAACATCATGGAGTAACGCAATTATACATTCATTTTCTGTATCCATTTGTTCTGCTACATGAATTGGGTGATATATATATGGAACTCCAGATTTGTCGACTTGGTTTTTATGTGCTTCATAAGCTATTATCATTGCTTTTCTTGTTAACTTAGTATTAATCATCTATTCAACATATAATCAATCAAAGCATATTGATTGTATTATTCTCCTTCTACTACTTATAATTAGCTTTTCATAAAATTCTTTATATTACAATGTTCTGTAATTATTTTTATCTGATCTTTCATCTTTTTCCATATCATATTTTTTGTTATTGTAAAACCAATCTGTTTTACTGTCTTTTGGGTGTGACTGTCTATTTTTATCTAGTAATAAATCAAAAAAAGTAAACAGTGGTAATGCAACTCCTACTAACGAAAATAATACATTAATATAATCATCAACCATTCCGTTTCCAGCTTGCATTGCCTGCAAATTTTTAAACAAATATACGCCAAAATATCCTAAATATCCGATCATATATACAATAGAACCTAAAAATTTTCTCTTTGCAATGAATACAAAACATATTAAGGCTACAAAAATCATTGCTATCTCCATATTCATATCCATTGGTTTTATCATAAACTCTATTCCCATAGAGTTTGTATAAGTTGCAATTATCCTTAATATCCAAAACATTACATCTAAAGCTAATACCATCCAAGTGCTAAATTTTTGCATTTGTTTTTCCTCCTACTAAAAAAATATATTAAAAAGATTTCGTCAATATAGAATAGAAATGGCTATTGAATTTGCCTCAATAGCCATTTTATAATAATTATTAGTCTACAAAATCAAATTCATTTTTGAATTTATCTTTAAATATCTCAAATACTTTTGTTAATGTTTCTTCATCTTCAACGCTAACATATGATTCTGTTTCTTCATCACTGTCATCGTCTGAGTCTTCAACTTTTAGAATTACCACTTCTCCTGGCTCTTCGCTTTCTTCATCATCCACTGGTAATAAAACAACATATTCTTCATTATCTAATTCAACTAAATCTAAAAGTTCGAAGTTAGATTCCTTTCCTTCTTCATCTGTTAAAGTTATTATGTTGTCTGATAATTCTTCCTCAGAATTGTTTGTTATGTTTTCGTCATTCATTATTTTATTCTCCCTTCAAAATTAATTTTATTATAATTTGCATTTCTACAAAATTAAAACCATTTTATTTATACTATTATTTTATTTTTTGTCAATTATATTCAATTATCTTTTTTCATTTTCATATAAGATTCCAAAATATATACTGCTGAAATTGTATCTACTATATTTCTTTTTTTATGTTTATTTACGTTTAAAAAGTTCATTGTTTTATGAGCTTCTACAGTTGTTAATCTTTCATCTATTCTTTCAATTTTTATTTTATTGAATTTGCACTGTAATTTATGTATGAACTTTTCTGTAACTTCTACGCGTTCTGTTTTTGTGCCATTCATATTTAATGGCATTCCAATTGCAAATGTATCAATTTCGTTATTATATTCAGCAAGTATTTCTTCTAAACGCTTTAAAACTATTTTATCATTTCCTTGATGATGAATTGTTTCTAGTCCTTGAGCCGTATACCCTAATGGATCTGTTATAGCAATTCCAACTCTTGCATCTCCATAATCTATTCCTAAAGCTCTCATATATTACTTGTCCAATCCAATATAATTTTTTACCATTTCTTCTAATAGTTCATCTCTTTCAACTTGTCTAATTAAATTTCTTGCTCCATTATGGCTTGTTATATATGTAGGATCTCCAGAAAGTATATATCCTACTATTTGATTTATTGGGTTGTAACCTTTTTCAGTTAAAGCCTTATATACCTCTTTAAGAATTTCCCTAGTTTTTTCATTTTTTTCTTTTTCAACATTAAAACTAACAGTTTCGTCTGTAACCATATAAAACCTCCTATAAATAATTTATATTACTTTCTGATGTATCAGCTGTGTCTAAATATTCTTCTAGTTTTTGAGTAACACCAACTAAAGCAGTGCCTTTATAATATTTTGCAAGAGCAATATTTAATTTTGGTGATACCTCCGTTTCATCTCCTTTATAGTCTTCTGCAGGTGCTATTTTTATAGCTTCCGTTTTTTCTTTTACTGTTTTCATAAACTCCTCAACTGCTTCTAAATCAACTCCTGAAAAAACTATAGCAAATTTTGGTCCCATATATCTCACAAATAAATATTCTGGTGATAAGTTTTGTTTTATTTCTCTACAAACTTGTGTTATTACATTATCTCCTGTCTTTCTGCTTATTTTTTCATTTATTTCAACTAAATTTATTATTTTCAATAAGCAAACAGTTGATGTAGAATATTTATCTATAACATTTTTTCCTTCTGTGTATAAATACTCTGCTGTTTTTAATTCTGAATATTGGTCATCTCTTACAATTTTTTCTATTGTAGATTGATTTTCTACAGTTTTTAAAACAGCAACAATATTATTTTTTACAACTTCTAATATTGTAGTATCCACATTATCGAATTCATGAGGAGTGCTTCCTTCTATTATCCAATAACCAATGTAAACATTGTCTATGTATATTGGAAAGAACATTGCTGCCTTTGCTCTTCCAAATTCCATTTTTTGATAAGGCAATTTTTCGCCTTCTTTTTCAACTGTAATGTATTTGGGAATACCCGTTTCTATACTATCTGCAAAAACTGGTTCTGACTGCAAATTTTTCAATGTTTCCCAATGTTTTTCTGCAACATTTGAGGCTCTTATTACAAATTCCGCACCATTATAAACTACAATGGTTGAATATTTTATACCATATTTTTCTATTAATATGTCATTAATTTTTTTCAGCTTATCATCAACACTTGATGTTTCACTTATGGTATCCATAAAATCTTGTAATACATTTAAACTTGTAATTTGTTGGTTTATGTTCTTAAAAGAATCAATTTTTTTGTGTATTGACATATTATAGAACATTAGGCCTATTATTATTGCTACTAGTAATAAAACTATTATTATCATCATTGTAAAATTTCACCTCATTTTGTTTATTTAAAAATTATTTCTCATCTTATTTAATGTTGCATTCATATTACTATTAAATGAATAATTTGTTTTTGTATTCTTTTTACCATAATCATTATAATTCTTTGTTGGTTTTGTCTTATTTTTTTCGTTTGCAATTAAAGGATATACCATGTCTCCTAATCTTTGTAATGCGTCTAAGAAAATTTTAGAATACCCATTTAACGATATTTCACAATCTACTAATCTCTCTAAATATCTACCATAAGTTTGATCTTCAAATGGGATTGTTGTATATTTTACATTATCTTTATCAAACAGTGTATTTATATATGTTGATGCTGGATCATTATAACAAGAAATTCCTCCTATAACCATTTTGTCGGTTAACTTTCTTAATTTTAGTGTTTTATTTATTACTATTCTTAATTTATTTGGATTTAATATATTTTTATATTTCAATTCATTTAAAAAAGCCGTTAATGGTTGAATTGTAAGAATATCATATGTTTGTACTAAATATATCTCATGTGATTCTGCAAAATAATTGAAATTTGTGTCAAAATCACAATCCAATAATACTAAAGAATAATTTTTAGATAATGTATCTAATATGTTTTCATAATCATCTATACTTGGATTTTCACCTGGCAATGTAGTATATACAGTAAGATTTTTACTTACTTGAATGCCATCTGCCACACCACTTCTAAGTCCATCAATACATCTAAAAGACTTTTCTCTTAATGCATCTTCGTTTAGAGTATAAATGTAATATGCATTTTTATTTTTTGTTAAATCCAATATTGCTGTTTTTATTCCTTTATCAGATAATAAAACCGCTAGATTATTTACTAAGAATGATGTTCCATTCTTTGATGTTCCAACAAATGATACAATTTTGCAATCGCTTGTTACTAAATTAGATGTTACTGTGTTTTCATTTTGAATACTATTTGCAACAGTATTAATAGCGTTCGAACCTTGTATTTGATTATTTTTATTGAAGTATTCAAACGAATTACTGTAATTGTTCATCTCGCTATTAGTTAAATTTTGAGTATTATTTTGTTGCAAATCTCCGCCTAGGTATCCGCCATTTTCTTCATATTCATTCTTTTCTTCAGGCTTATTTTCCTCCTGAGGTTCTACAATTTTGTTATTGTTAAAGCTCTCCATACCTGGTAATTGAGGCATTTCATTGTTTTCAAATAAATCATTGTTAAAATCTCTTTTAAAGAAATCAACAGGTTTATTCTCTACTGGTTGCTCAAACTTTGGTGCTGGAGTTTCATCTTCAAATCCAGGTAGCATTACATCATCTGAATTTTGTTCTTGAACATTTGAAGATACTTGATTGTTTAAATCAAATAAATTTATATCATCATCTTCTTCTGTCTCTGGCAATGTAACAGCTTCTGGCTCAACTGTTTCCTCTGATTCAACTATCTTTTTAGGTCTACCTCTGCCTTTTTTTACTTTTGCTTCTTCCATAGCAATTTCTTCAGGTGTTTTTTCTTTTCTTGGTCTTCCACGCCCCTTCTTTACTGGTTGAACTGGTTCAGTTTGATTACTTTCTTCATTTTCTGGCATTGTATTTGTTTCTTTTCCAAATTGTTGAAGATTCAAGTTCTTATCACCTTGTTGCAAAGTTATTGGTTGAACATATTCTTGTTCAATTGGCTTAGGCTCTATATATTTAGGTACAGGATTGTTTTGAATATTTGGCTGAACATTTTCTGGTTCTTCATCAAATAATGATGAAAAAGCATCATCACTTTGTTCAATTCTTGGCATTACATTATTTTGTTCTATATCATGCATTGTAGAATTCGTTGAATTTAATACTTCCTGCGTTGTATCTTGTTTTGTTGTATATGCCTTTTTTACATTTTGCATATTTATTGCAGATGGAATTACCACAGGCTTTGTTAATTTGGCTTTTTGTAATTCCTTATCAATAAGTTCAATTTTATTTACATTCTTACTTTCTATATTCTTTGTTGTAATTTTCTTTCCTGTTCTACCTTTTGTTACTTGATTTTTTACACTACCAATCATAACCTGTTGATATTTTGGACATCTTTCTTCAAGAACAGCTCTAACGTTTAATGGTAAATATTTTGTTATCAATTTTAACTGAGTATCTGTATATTGCTCAGCGATCTCTTCAAAACTTTTTACATATAAATCTTCATTTTTTCCTAATTTTTTATAGTGATTTAATATGTGCTGAATCTCTTCTTCTTTTACAGTATCCATGTTTGAATCTGTATATTCTACTTCTTCTCCATCTATACCATAGTACACTTTAGCCTCTTTTTTTGTACGTGGCATATTGATAAGTTTACATACATTATCAATTCTTCTATCTTGTCCTATAAGGACATTGTAGATTCCCATACTAAATAACTTTGCAAGCAATGAATCACGTCTTTCACGTCTATCTGTTGCAATTAAAATAATAGGAATATCTCCTTCTCTACTATTAGAAGCTTCATCACTTATACTATCTAATTTATCATATAAGAAATTATCTATAACCTCATAATTATTATTTGCATAAGGTTCCAAATCTTCTCCTATAACTATTCTGTCATAAGACTTATCCTTTTGTAACTCTTTTATTATCGCGTTGAAAAAATACACATTTTTCCCTGAAATTATTTCTTTGTACATAGACTGATATTTTTTTGTGATAGCCTCTGAAATCTTTTCATTATTTACTGCGAATAAAACTCTCATTAGTTTAACCCCTCCAACCTTTTACTACTATTGCAAAAACTAGTGGTAATACTTGGCATATTACAACTATTGTAACACTTGCAATCATTAAAGCAAAACCTTTGTCTCTTACATCTAATTTTTTTATTCCAATTATGTATTGGTAAATTGCTGCTATTATTATAGCCACAAATCCAAATGGAATACTATAAACTCTTATTTTGCTCAACAAAAAAGCTGTTAATCCATATGCATCAGAACCATAAGCTTCTTTATATTCTTCTAATGTTTTTAATTCTTTGTCTTTTATCTCAATTATTTTTCCAGTTGTACTTTGTGCCGTTTCAGTAACCTGATTAGCTGCATAAACAGATGTACACCCCATTAATAAAAACAAGATAGATATGATTGCTATTACTTTTTTCATTTAATTATCCCTCTTCCTTTATTTATTCTTATTTCTATATAAATTACATCTAATATTCTACACTAGAATGAAAAAAATAGCAAGAAAAAATCTTACTATTTTTTATTATTTTAACTAAAATTTATTATATAAATATTGCATCCACTTATAAACTGCATTTGCCCAGTTTTTGTCAGAGGCATATTTTGTATTTACACCTGTTAATGTAGATCCATTATAGTAATTTCCAGAAGCAACTTCTCCATTATATATAGCTGTTCCTTTTGGATTTAAATAATATTTTGCAAATACTCTTGCAAGCATATCTATTCCCTCTGCATATGTTCCAAAAGAATATGCATTCTCAGATGGAGCCCTGTCATATGCTCCATATCCAAATAAATTCTTTTTATTTTGTGCCATCGCAGATGTTCCCCAATTACTTTCATGTATAGCAACCGCTGCTAAAAATATACCATTGACATTATACTGCTGTTCTGCATAGTAAAAATATTTTGCATTGTCTTTCATTATTCCCTTTTTATCATTTGTATTATTGGCAAATATTTTTTCAAATTGTGCCAATGATAGTCCGCTCGGTTTGTTCAAACTCATATTGAAGTTTAAAGCGTTTGATGAACTCACCGCAGATTCACTCACTTTTTGTTTTGTTCCAATTGCTACAATTTTATCTGCTGCCGGCTTTAATATTTGGTTTCCAACGGCTTTATCACTTATTAATTCATCATTTACAAAAGTCTTTTTTCTCGTAATAACTTGCTTTCCATCTCTTCCTTCTTGTTCAATTTGAATAGTTCCTAATTCAAATTTATCACTTTTTACATATACAGTTGTAAATTCTAAGTCTATATCTTCTGTATACAGTTCTTCTCTTATAATGTCTTTTGTATTTTCTTCTATAATAGATTTCAACTGTTCTAAATTATTTTCCTCTATCTTCTGTGCATTATTATTTATGTATGGTTCAGCAACTGCAATGGTCGTTACAGTATATTTATGTTTTGCTATATATGCAATTATAAAACTTAAAAATATAAAAGCAATAGCAACTAGGGCTATAAAAAACTTATAACCTTTAGCTGCTATTGTATTCAATTTATTTAAAACTTTATTACTCATTAGTTACCCCTTAATTTCTTCTTTTATCTTAACAAGCGTATTTAAAGCCTCTATAGGAGTCAGTTCGTTTACATTTACTTTATCTAGTTCGTGAGCTATTTCTGCAAGTTTGAAATTGTATAAGTCTAATTGCCCTGATACTTGCTTTTTATCTTCTTTTTCTTGTGCCTTGTTTACAAGCACATTTTTTCTTTCTATTTTCTTTAATATTTCATTTGCTCTTTGGGTTACTGCCTTTGGAACTCCTGCTAAACGTGCAACGTGTACACCATAGCTTTCGTCTGTTCCCCCTGGAATTATTTTTCTTAAGAAGATGATATCCTCTCCTTTTTCCTTTACAGCAATCGAATAGTTTTTTACACCTTCTAGTGTATCTTCTAGTTGTGTTAATTCGTGATAGTGCGTTGCAAATAGTGTTTTTGCTCCGCATTTTTCCTTGTTTTCTATGTATTCTGCAACTGCCCAAGCTATCGAAAGCCCATCATATGTTGATGTTCCTCTTCCTATTTCATCTAATACAACCAAGCTATTTGCGGTTGCTTCTTTTAGAATATTTGCGACTTCCATCATTTCTACCATGAAGGTACTCTGTCCCATGCTTAAATCATCTGATGCACCAACTCTTGTGAAGATTTTATCTACTACTCCGATGTGTGCCGATGTTGCTGGTACAAATGAGCCAATTTGAGCCATTAATGTAATTAATGCGACTTGTCTCATATATGTTGATTTTCCTGCCATGTTTGGTCCTGTTATTATCGAGACTCTGTTTGAATCTTTATCAAGATATGTGTCATTTGCAACAAATGCTCCACTTGGTAACATTTTTTCTATTACCGGATGTCTTCCGTCTTTTACATCTATAATTCCACTATCATCTACTTCTGGCATGCAGTAATTAAAATCTTCTGCAACTTGAGCAAATGAGCATAAAACGTCTAATTGTGATACTGCCATTGCAGACTTTTGTAGTCTTTGTATTTGAGATTTTATGTGTTCTCTTATTTCTGTAAAAGCTTTGTATTCTAGTGCTACAACTTTTTCTTCTGCTCCTAACACTTTGCTTTCAAGCTCTTTTAACTCTTCTGTAATATATCTTTCTCCACCTGTTAGAGTCTGTTTTCTTATATATCTGTCTGGAACTTGTGATAAATATGATTTCGTTACTTCTAAGTAATAACCAAATACCTTGTTATATCCTACTTTTAAACCTTTTATTCCAGTCTCTTCTCTTTCTCTTGCCTCTAATTGTACGAGCCAAGTCTTGCCGTCTATCATAGCAGTTTTTAACTCATCAATTTCTGGGCTATATCCCATTTTTATGATTCCACCTTCTGTTATTAATATTGGTGGTTCATCTACTATTGCCTTGTCTATTAATTGAAATATATCATCTAATGTGTCTAGGTCATCGTATATTTTTCTAAGCATTCCAGACTTAGCATTTGCAAGCATATTTTTTATTGCTGGTAACTTACTTGCAGATGATTTTAAAGAATTTAAGTCTCTTGCATTAGCACTTCCATAAGATATTTTTCCGGCTAATCTTTCTATATCATATACACCTTTTAAGCTTGATGAAAGTTCTCCTCTTAATATAATGTCGTCCTTAAACTCTTTTACCGCTTCTAACCTGTTATTTATTTCTTTTACATCTATCAATGGATCTGAAATCCATCTTCTTAAAAGCCTTCCTCCCATTGAAGTTGCTGTTTTATCCAATACCCAAAGAAGAGTTCCTTTTTTAGACTTGTCCCTCATTTTTTCTGTAAGTTCTAAGTTTCTTCTCGCATTTATATCTAAAGACATATATTTTGTAATTGTGTAAATTGTAATCTTGTTTATGTGTTCTAATTTTGTTTTTTGAGTATCTTCAATATATTTTATAAGTCCATTTATTGCAGCAACTGCAAATGGTCTTTTTTCTAGGTCTTTTATGATGTTTCCTTTATCATCACTAAGCGCATATTGCATATATATTTCTTCTGTTTCTTCGCTAAACTTTTCCTCATCTTCAGTAGAAATATATACATCAAAACGTTCTTTTATTTTGCTTATTTCTTCACCACAATCATACAACATCTCGTTTGCAATTATTTCAGATGGAGAATATCTTGAAATTTCGTCTAATAATCTCTCAAAATTATTTTCTTCCTTTATTTCTGCCGAATAGAAATCTCCTGTTGATATATCGCAAACTGCTATTCCGAAAAATATTCCCTTTTTGAATATGCTCATGATGAAATTGTTTCTTTTTTCTTCTAGTAAATTAGACTCTGTTACAGTTCCTGGTGTTACAACTCTTATAACATCTCTTTTAACAATTCCTTTTGCAAGTTTTGGATCTTCTAACTGTTCACAAATTGCTACTTTATGTCCATTTTGAACTAATTTTGCAATATATGATTCTGCTGCATGGTACGGAATTCCACACATCGGAGCCCTTTGCTCTTGTCCACAGTCTTTTCCTGTTAGTGTAAGTTCAAGTTCTCTAGATACATTAACTGCATCATCGAAAAACATCTCATAAAAGTCCCCTAATCTATAAAATAATATACAATCTTTATATTTTTCTTTTGTAGCAAGATAGTGTTGCATCATTGGTGAGTAGTCTGCCATTTATTTTTCCTCTTTTCCTTTTAAATACCACATATGTTCAGATACAATCTTCAAATTTACTATTTTTCCAATCATATCATCTGTTCCTTCAAAATTTACTACTTTATTTGTTTCGGTTCTGCCTGTAAGCATGTTTTCATTTGTTTTACTTTTTCCCTCAACAAGAACCTTTTGTATTGTGTTTACATATTTTTGATTGTTTCCTGCAATCTGACTCTCTGCAAGTTTCTTTAATCTATCAAATCTTTCATGTTTAACTTCATCTGGAACTTGATTTTCCATTTTATCTGCCGGAGTTCCAACTCTTCTAGAATATATGAACATATAAACTTGCTCAAAGTGAACCTTGCTTACAACATCAAGAGTATCTTCAAAATCATCTTCTGTTTCTCCTGGAAATCCTACTATTATATCAGTTGAAAGTACTATTCCCGGAATTCTAGCTTTCATCTTTTCTACCAAAGCTAAATATTGTTCTTTTGTATATTTTCTGTTCATTCTTTTTAATATTTCTGTACTTCCAGATTGTAATGGTAAATGTATTATTTTGCATACCTTTTCACAATCACGTATTGCTTCTATTACATCATCTGTAAAGTCCTTTGGATGAGGCGAAATAAATCTAATTCTTTCTATTCCATCTATTTTATTTACTTCTCTAAGTAGCTTTGCAAAAGAATCAATCTCTCCAGTTGCAAGATTCTGTTCTCTTTCGACTCTCATGTATGAATTAACATTTTGTCCTAAAAGAGTAATTTCTTTGTAGCCTTCTTTTGCCAAGCACTTAACTTCTGCAATAATGTCTTCAGCCTTTCTGCTTCTTTCTCTTCCTCTAACATAAGGAACTATACAATATGTACAGAAATTGTTACAACCATTCATAATTGCAACAGAAGCCTTAATGTTATCATCTCTCTTTATTGGAAGCCCTTCTATAACTTCTCCGTCTATATCTATTATATCTTCAATTCTAATTTTCTTTCCTAATAATTTTGAATTATTATTAACTACTAAAATATCTTGAATTTCTCCAATATTTATAAATTCTATTTTATTATGATTATAGTTATCCGTTTTCTGGAAACTTATAAAGAGTATGTGTTCCAAATACAATATCGAAAAATGGATAACTGTGTTTCAATTTATCGACAATATGTTTTTCTTGCATCATACAACCACCAATAGCAATAATAGTACCATTGGTTTCTTTATATTTCTTAACTTCTCCTAATTTTCCAAACAATCTATCTTCTGCATTTTCTCTAACACAACAAGTATTAAAAGCAACAACATTTGCATCTTCAATCTTATCTGTTTTAGAATATCCCATCTCTTCAAGCATGCCAGAAATTTTCTCTGAATCGTTTTCATTTAGCTGGCATCCCATTGTTAAAACTATGTATTTTAAATTTTTTCCTTCGTTTAATTTTCGTACCTTTTCTATATATTTTGTTTGCTCACTAATCTTTTCTTGCATTTCCATAACCTTCTAATATTCTCCATTTTTCAACTTTTTTCTCAATTTATTTTACTATAAAAAAGGAAAAATAGCAAGGTATTGACAACTAAAACTTGCTAAATGTATAATAGTTTTAAATAAATAATTTTAGGAGGAACTTATGAAAATAAAAGAAATGTTTAAAAAAATCACAGCAGGGATTGGAGCTTTTTTCTTAACAGTAACATCAAAAGTATTTGGACTCAATTATCTTGATATTCAGCCTGAATATGGAATTGAATTACAAGATAAACCTGCACATAGTACACCATTAATTTTGTCAATACTAAATATACTTCAATTTATAACTCTCCCAGTAGTTTTAATATTAGGGCTTATAGTAATAATAAAAAAACTAAAAAGACAAGAAGTTCGTAAATTAAAAATAGCTTTTATCACATCTATTATTGTCTTTGTAGTCATCTGTGTTATAAAATTTATTGCTATACTATCTCAGTACAGATATTAATATTTAATAATAGCTTTCTACCATTGTATTAAAACCCTAGTTGACAAAAGCAAAAAATATAGTATAATAATATTGTAGTTTTTGATGTAGGAGAAAAATTATGGCAAAAATATGGAAAAAATTGTTGTTAGTAATTCTTATTGTTGCATGCTTATTTAATGTAGTATCTAAAATAGTAAAAAGGTATTCGTTAAAAGAAGAAATGCAAAGTTCTATTCAATATATGGAAGAACATCAAAAGAATGAAAATACATTATAAAAAAATAAATTAATACTTGAAAATATAATTCAATTATGTTATTATAGTATTTAGCAGTTTTTATTAAAAAAAGGGAGAGGTGAATACAATGAAAGAAGGAATACATCCAAATTATGCAGAAACAACAATCACATGTGCATGTGGTAATGTTATAAAAGCTGGATCAACAAAGAAAGATATCAAAGTTGATGTTTGCTCAAAATGCCATCCATTCTGGACAGGTAACTTAAAAAGAGAAACAACAGGTGGAAGAGCAGCAAAATTCAGAGAAAAATATGGAATTCAATAATAAAAAAATTAAAGGAAATGGAAGCATCTCCTTTATTTTTTTGCCTAATAGAAAAAGCACAGATATTTTTGCACTGTGCTTCTCTCCTATTCCATTTTCACTAAAAACATTTATAAGTCCTTCATCATTTTATATGGGCATTTATTTTGACACTTTTCTTCAAAGTTCCAAGTATGTAATGCTCCTCCGAGACAATAATCCCAATTTTCACACTTGTTGCATTCTTCGCATGCCATTCTATTTTTATCTCTAAATTCCGCGTATTTATTATCCCAAACTTCTTTAAAATTGTCTGTTTTTATATTTCCTTGTATTAATCTAGAAACTCTTGGGGCATTAGGACATACAAACAAATCTCCGTTATAAAGTATGCTCGCAATGCTTATTCCTGTTCTACAATAAAAGTATTGTTTTCTAACTTCCTTCTCGTAGTCTAATCCTAAAAATCCTGGACAACCATAAGTTAATTGTAAGCAATGATTCTTATTTTTTAATTTTATAAAATCTAGTAATTTTTTTAATTCTTTTCCATCGAGTAAAAGTTCAGAATTTTCATTTGCCCTTCCAATTGGATCCATAGAAACTAATCTCCATGAGTCTAATCCTAAGTTTTTCATTATATCATATAACTCTTGTAATTGATTTATATTTTTCTTATGAAAAACAGTCGTAACTTGCAAATGTTTTACAAAGTCCGCTTCTTTTAGCTTCTTAATATTATTCATTATTATGTTATATGAACCTGGTACTCCTCTAAACTCATCATGAGTTTCTTGTAAACCATCTATACTAATTGAAATGCTTTCCATATTTGCATTTTTTAATTTTTCAATATTCTTTTCATTAAGCAAAATACCATTTGTTGTCATTCCCCAATGGAAGCCTAATTCTTTTGAAGCGTATTCCATTACCTCACACAAATCTTGTCTTACTAATGGTTCTCCACCTGTAACATTAATTAAAATTTTACTAGCATCCATATTGTCAGCTATTTGTTTAAAAGCTGATTTTATTTCATCTGTTGTTAATTCTCCGTCATATCTTCTTTTTTCTGCACTGCTTCCACAATGTTTACATTTAGCATTACAAGATAATGTACATTCCCAAAATAAATCTTTTAATGGATGTAAAATTCTTTCTTCATCTTTAATGCGATTGTTTATTGTTAATTCCCCTAATTTATAAATTTCCTTTAACATTTTTCCTCCATATATTCACTTGTAATATTTCATATGTTTTACTAAACTAATAATGTTTTTACAACTTTCATCTACAATATTTATTTACACTAGCTAATCTTCATATTTTAATAACTAAACTTATTTAAGCAATGCGTCTAGAAATAAATCTGGTTATAAATTATTGGAATAATAAGTGCAGCTATAAAAGCAACAACATAAACAATACTTATAATTATTATAGCTTTTTTTAAATTTTTAGATTTTATATTCTTCTTTCTTTGTATAAAAATTATGGCTCCAATTATTAAAATAAGTGGAATAGCAATAAATTCACAAATTTTCAATAAGCCATCGCTTACTGTATATTGCCATGGTCGTTCAATTCCATATAATGAAACTTCTCTCATATTATAACTATCATCTAGAACATTTAATACCTTTTGGATATCAGTATTTGTTTTGGCAAACACTTTTGTTGTAATTGTTGTAAAAAAAGCTGTGATTCCTGTTATAATTTTCTTTATATTTTCTTTTATGTTCATCATTTTTCCTCCTCGTATAATAATGTTTATAAAGTTTATTAATAATAAATAAAAAATTTTTACCTATTTTACTCATTTAATATTACCGCCATTGTAAATTCTGTATTTTCTCCTAACCTCATTGCAATTTTATTTTTCTTTTCTGGCGTGGATGCACTCGTCCCTTCCCTTACTGAAATTGTAATAATGTAATCCTGTGCATCTGTTTCAATCTTTTCTATTTTATATGAATTAGAATTATAAAAATTTTGCTCTAAAAATTTTTTATACGAATTTAATGTTTTAAAGTTATTGTTTTTATATGTTTCATTTAATAATTCGTATGCACTTTCATAATCATAGTTTGCAAGCATTTCTATAAATTTATTTACATTTAGTTTTACTTTGTCAACATTGTAAGAATTTAAATACTTTTCTTTGTTTTCTTCACTTTCTAGGGTATAGTCATCTAACTGCACTGTAAAATTCATTGGCACTTTTTTATTAAATATATAAACATTTCCATTTTGGTCAACTATTGTATAAATTTTACTGTCTTCCTGTTTTGTTACAGAATATCCGGCAACTTCAACTTCTTTTAAATTTTTAGCTTGTTTTTTTATATAATCTTCAAATTTACTATATTGGTTAAACCTTTTATCCTTGTAGTCTTTTTCTAACATTTCATAAGCTTTTTTTGTATTATTTATAGCAAGCTTGCAATAATATGTAAAGTATTTACTTATTTCCTCATCATCTTTTATCCTGTTATAATCAAAACTATTTTCATCATTATTTTGAATTTCTTCCATATTTTCACTGTCTTCTACTTCATCTATATTATTATACTTTTTTGAAGATAATGGAATAATACTAAAAGTATAATTATTTGTATCTAATTTGACCATATAAAATATTTTAGTATTTAATTTTTCGTCATCTGCTATTCCTTCTACAATATATGAACAAACATTATATAATTCACTTTCATACATCTTTAATGCTATAAAAGCTGTCTTCTTCTTTCCTATATAATTAAGCACATTATCTTCATTTATATTATTTTCAGTGATATATTCTAAATCTAATAATTTAATAATTTTTTCTTTTTTACCTTCTTTAACAGCTTCTATATATGTATTTATGCAGTCTTCAACAGTATAAAATACTGTTGAATTTATTACAGATTCTCGTTTATATTCTGTTTCAACATCTCCAAGTTGCTCTTCAGTTTCAACTACACTCTTTTTATTCAATTTATTAATAATTATTAACGTTATTGTTCCACTAGCAATCAGTAACAAAATTAGTACTATCATTAATATTCTTTTTTTCATTTTTGAGTTTCATTCCCTTCTCATTCCACCGGAAAATATGGTTTTTAAATTTTCAATACATTTTAATTTGGTGCTTTTACTCTAATAGCTCTTGTAAATCCACCATCTGAAATAATCTTACTTAAACTACATCCAGCATAACTTATTTCTCTTCTTATTGCATTTGTAGAACCAGCAGCATAAGTACCAACCCCATCTCCTGCAAAAATTTCCATATGCCCCGACTTTACAAGTAAATCCCCTGCTTTAGCTTCTGATGGTTTTAGTATGGTCCATCCCTTTTTTGATGGTCCACTTCCCATAAACCATGCTGTGTCTTTTTGGTGCCCGGCAAATTCCGTGTATCCATATTCATATAAAACCCATGTAACATATGCACTACAATCTATGTAACTTGTCCCATTTGGATATGGAATTTTATTACCTTGAACATAATAAAAATTATTATTTCTAATATAATCATGGCATTGTTTTGCAATTTCTAAAAATGTTGTACCTGATATATTTGCATCTTCATTAGAATTTTCTTCTTCATTGTCTATATAATCATCTAGATGAATACCAATATACGAATATAAGTCTTTCATTTTTAATATAACTTTATTACTCCAAGTTGCTCCTGGGCAATATGATTTTCCTATTTGTTTTACTGTTATATTATTTCCCGCAAAATAGCTATTGCTTTCTTGTATTAATCGTCCAAAATCTTCCGTTGCAACTGAGAAGTTATCATACTCTTTCCAAACGTTACCATTCTTATCTTTGTATCCATTTTGTCCCATAATACTCATCCAATTATGAGTTGTTTTATCTATGTAATTCCATTGTGTACCTGCATTTGATTCCTGTATCGCAACTGCAATAGCAAATACAGCATTAACATGCCTTTCTTCTTGGATTTTATAAAATGAATCTAGTGCTTCGAGTAAATGTTTCTGTCTTTGGTCAGTTTCTGCATATGCCTTTTTTATTATTTCCTCTAATTGCTCCTTTTTTAAAACAATGTTATCATTTGATTTTGTTGTTTCTACAATTATATCATCTACTAATTGATTTTGCGTTATATCTTCATTAGTTCCTTCTTCTATCACATTCCCGGTATTTGCTTTTCCTTCAACAATGTTTAATAAATAGTCAATAGTATTAACCATATCGACCGTATCATTGCTTGATTCTAACATTTCATAAAACCATTCTCTTGCAGTTAAAATACTATTCTGGGCTATTTCATGTTTTTTTAATAATGTTATAAAATTATCATCTTGTGACTCTGCATCTACTTTTTCTGTTATTATTGTATCACCTTTTATGTATTTGTTTATTTCAACAGTCTTTGTTGTTGTTTTTAATCCATCACTCGATACCTCTGTAGATACATTCTTAGATGTAGTATTCACATATTCATTTTTTACTTCTGCAAGCCAGGTATCTGCATATGTGAGGTATGCACTATTCTTGCATTCTTCATACTTTTCGGTAGCTGCAGTAACATTTTGTGTCTCTGGATCTATAGTTTCTGTTACTGTAGTTGTTTTAGTAACATCTTCATAAATGGTAATCTCTATTTTAGTATTCTTGGTTAGTAAAGCAACTTCATTAGATAATTCTTCATCTTCTCCCATTACTGTTAACGCCCATAAAAAATCAAATGGCATATCATATCTTTTTACTAATGCTCTATAATCTATAATTTCCTTTGTAAGATAATATTCTTGAGTTCCATCATTGTTTGTTTTTCTACTCCAAGCCGAAACTACCAAGTTTCCATATTCATTTAGAGTAAAATAATTTATAGCTTTTTTATTATTTTCCTCAATATATTTATTAAAAGTTTCTTCATCAATATACTCTATAACATTATCTGTGTTGTCTGAATTTTTTCTATGTATTTGAATTGCACCTTGTAATTCATCGTCTGCAAGTTCTGTTCCTATTTTATTTTTACTTCTTAAGTCTGGATATCTAGTTGTAATATCTGCTTTTATAAAGTTTTTTAAATATTCCTCTTGATTTTCTTTGCTTATATATTCATCTAATAATCCATCTTCTTTTAAATCTGCAATTACTTGTTTTACCTTTTCGTCTAAATCAATATTGTATCCATATTCACCGTTTTTTTCTACAATATTTTTTGGTGTTGTCTCCGAAGTAATTGTTTTAGACACAACATGTCCTACATTTCCAGAATTATCATCATCTCGCGAACCGTCATGTTGATTTATTATATAGTCAATAGAGGAAATTAATATAAGTACGGCAATTACAATTAAGGTTGTTGTGGATAAGTTCATTATTACACTTATAACAAGCCCTGCAACCTTTGTTATTACTTTGGTAACTTTCTCTATAAACTTACCTATAGCTTTTTTCTTATTTTCATCTTCCATTTTTCCCTCAATTTATGTTTAAATCTTTTTCAATATCTTCATTTATATTCAATTTATTGTCTTGTACAATTATAAAATCCTGAATAGAGTCCTCTGATATTTTGCCTGTATTTACACTACTTTCCTTCAAATCAACTTTATATACATACGCATTGACTTTTGTAATAATATAGTTCTTGGGAGTGCTAAATTTATTTGTATAATAGTTATCTACAAAATTCTGCAAAGACGGATACATCTCTTCTTTACATTTATCAGTTAACATGTTGTATGCATTTTCTTTTTCCCCATTATTGCAATAATCTATGAAATTTTTTATTGTATTTTCTACTTGAGTTTGATAAACATCTTCATAATCTATATTTGTAATTTTTTCATTGTTCATGCCATTCCCCTGTTTGCTATCTGCATCTTTTTTTATCTGACTGTTCCAAAATTGAAATGGTAGTTTTATTATTATAATTGCCACAATAACACTTGCTAAAGTTATTAGTGTGTTTTTTACACTCTTTTCTTTGTGTTCCATTAAATCTCCTCATTCTAATCTAATTTATTATAATAATTTTCAACTTGAGCTATAATCTGGTCAGCATAACGAATGGGAATCTGCTTTATTTGGGTTAATTCATTATCTTTGTCATTTTTTATTCTTGTTAACATTTCATCCATTTTTCTTGAAAGTTCTCTATATGCCGGATCCGAAGAATTACTTTTTTTATATTTTTCTCTAGACTGTTTCTCTAATCCAGAATATTTTTCATTAATCTCGTTACTCTTACTTTCCATTAATTGCTGTATTTCATTTGTTTTTGATATTCTCTCTGTAAGTTTAACTCTCCATTTTGCTTCTGCTTCAGAATTTCCACGAATATCTCCCGTCTCTTTAGCAATTTTATATGTTGCAATTGCCTCTTGTCGACTAATGCCTCCTTGTTCTAGTGAGTATGCCGCGTTAAATTCTCTAATATCCGATATTCCATTTTTCTCATATTCCGGATATACTTCTTTCATTACTTGCTCAAAATTAATTTGTGTATTCATACTTCCGACTTCTACATTATTTTCATTAGAGCCTGAAAATTCATTTCTTATATCTGTATTCTGTGAATTAATTTGTGTTTGTCCTAAATTCGTATCTGATATATTTTTATTTACTGTATTTTGATTAGAATGGGTTGAGCTCCTTTCATCTACATTTAAATTATCTCCGCCATATCCACTTATGTTAGTACTCATGTTTTTTGTTCCTATATTAGTTTCAAATTGACTTCTATTGGTTATATTGTTCCTTGTACTGTTCTCTGTACCACTAAACAAAGCAGATACTTGAGTTTTCTCTGCGTTTTCCAACAAATCAGCCGATTCTTTGCCACCTAATAATCCATTTAACACTGTTTTTGTTGCACCACCTACGCCCTTCATTACTGGATTAGCTATCATTCTTATCTTTTTAGTTGCTCCACTAATTGCTTTTCCCGTAGCATATGCAGCAAATCTTCCTGCTCTTCTTTCTGAATGCATTGTTCTTTCTGTATCTGCATATTGTGGTGTTCTTATTCCAAATATCTCAAAAAATAATTTTTGTGCTGGTATTAAACAAGCAAGTGCAACTATTGCATATATAGGGTGCTCAACAGCTAGTTGCATTGTAGACCCAATTACTACCGAATACAAAAGTAGATGTATTGATTGTATTAATAAGTTTACAATATATTCTCTAAGCCATACTGCAAAAGCATTACCTCCTGGCGCATTTTTCTTTCTAAAAGGATATGTAACAGCTGTTAGAGGTGCAATAATTGTTAAAAATGCCATATAAATTACTCTTTTTAAGTAAATTATTGTAAACATTATTGTATATACTATCATCACTAAATAAATAATTGCATATTCAACTGCAATAAGTGTATTCTCATTTGAATTTGCAATTCCTGCTACTAGTCTAACATATCCAGGCAAATTAGTAATAACTGTAAAATTGTTTGACCAACTTGTAACTTGAGAACTTATATTTATTGGTACTTTAATAAGAGGATTAGTAACATTATCCAAAATTTCAGAAATATTTTCAGTCATCGTAAGAGCAAAGCTCATTATATAATGCATTCCGAATACTAGTATGAGAGCAATCAACCAGTCTATTAAAGTTTGCTTATATGTTGCTTTTTCAACTGAGCTTGATGAAATAACAATTCTTATTCCTAAATACAAAAGTATTGATAATAGAGCAACTATCGCTATATTTCTCAATGCAACATACCAACTACTTACCACTTTTTGTAATGTCCCAGCAGCTGAATCTATCGTTTCTTCCTTTCCATTTTCTTCACTCCAATCTGCGTATTCTTTCTTATGTTCATCATTCCATCTCATTATAATTTTATTTTTTTTATACTGATGAGGTGATAAAAAGTTCACATCCATTAAAGGGATTTTATTTGAGAATATTTCATATGGTGAATATATCGCACCATTAGGCACATCAATGTAGTCATCCGAAAAAGCGTTCATATCTAATTCTGTACTTAATTTTTCCATTTCAATAATATTACTTTTTTGGAATTTTTCTAATACATCCCACCCATCTATCCCTTCAACGGGTTTGGCATATATTGCCTTATTATAATGATTTGATTCGACAAATTTATTACGTAAATTTTCGTAGTCCACTTTCTCACCTGGTTTTACCACTGCCAAATATTCAGCTGGCACATTTACCCATGGTCTATTTGCTGCATCATACAGGCTCCCATCAAGTGCGTTTTCTATTGCATCTCCTATAAACATCGCAAAACTAAGCACTGGCTTCATTAATTTTCCGCCAGCCTCCTCCAAAAATGTTTTCGCACTTACTGTTTTTGCAAACATAAAGCTTACCATCATAACTACGACAATGGCAATACTTAATTTTCTTTTTATACTTTCCTTTAATTTCATTTGTTGCTCCTTTTATTTTCCATTACTTTATTTAATTTTATAATAACATTTTATATATTACAACATTTTACAGCAAATTTAATTTTTTTGTAATAATTTGTCGTTAACATTTATTATTTTGTAATAAAAAACTCATTACATATTTTTCATATTTATGTACATACTACTTTTAAAACATATTGTTTGCATATAAAAATTTTGAAAGGGATGTTTTTATGAGTTCTAAAAGTAAAAATTATTCAATCTTATATATAATTATTTTCGTTATTATTGTTGCCATATTAGTTTTCTTTTTTAAAGACAATTTATTTGGTCAGAAGGAAAATCAAAATTACAATAGTACCACCAACACTTCCAGACTTGCACAAAATAGCAATGTTCTTGGCAATACAGAAGAATTAAATAAAGTTAATAATAGAATTGAAAATGTTCTATCCAACGTTGAAGCTTCACCTTCCGTTAAGGAAGAAGAGATTGCTTCTTATTCCACAAAAGTTTCTGGCAGTACCTCAAATAGATTAACCAACATAAGAATTACATGTAAAAAATTGAATGGTACAACAGTAAATACTGGTGACACCTTTTCTTTTTGTGAAATAACCGGTCCTTCAACAGCAGAAGAAGGTTACAAAGAAGCAACAATGTTTTTAGATGGTAAAGAAGTTCAATCTTTAGGAGGCGGAAACTGCCAAGTAAGTAGCACTTTGTATAATGCTGTACTTGATGTTCCAGATTTAAAAGTTACAGAACGTCATGAACATGGCAAGAATGTTTCATATGTTCCAGACGGTAAAGATGCAGCTGTTTCATATGGTTCTATTGATTTTAAGTTTAAAAATAATACTGATAACAATATAAAGCTTTATTTTGAAACAGATGATGTTACTCTCACTGTAAAAATTGTAAAATTAGTTTAAATGAATATTTTCTCCTAACACGAATATTATTTTATTAATATTCTAGCGAGGAGGATTTTTTATGTCTCATAAAAATAAATTTATATATATTGTTTGCGTCGTTTTGCTTTGTCATTTTATACTTTTTAATACTTTTGCACTTGCTGTTTCTGATGCCACGGCATATGTGTGGTCTAACCAATCTAAAAAGTTGGAAATTGCCGAAACCAGTGTAGGCTTAAACTCATCTTCTGCAACTGTTACAGATAATCCACTCGCCTTAGATTGTGGAGCAGCCTGCCTTATAGAACAAAGTTCCGGACTTATTATTTATGATTATAATATGCATGAGAAATTAAGACCTGCAAGTGTTACAAAGATTATGAGTCTTTTGTTAATTATGGAAGCTTTAGATTCTGGTAAAATTCAGTTAACAGATAAGATTCCATGTACAGAAGATGCAGCCAAAATGGGAGGTTCTCAGATTTGGCTTGATGTTAGAGAAACTTTAACCGTTGAAGAAATGCTTAAAGCAATTTGTGTAGTGTCTGCAAATGATTGCGTAGTTGCGATGGCCGACTATCTTGAAGGAAGCCAAGATGCTTTTGTAAAAAAGATGAATCAAAAAGCACAAGAATTAGGAATGAATGATACAACCTTTAAAAACTGCCACGGAATTGATGAAGATGGTCACTTAACATCTGCATATGATATTGCAATTATGTCCAGAGAATTATTAATGAATCATCCTTCTATTACAAAATATACAACTATTTGGATGGATTCTTTAAGGGATGGAAAATCTAGTCTTGTAAATACAAATAAATTAGTTAGAAATTATAATGGTTGTACAGGTTTAAAAACCGGCTCTACTTCTATCGCTTTATACAATTTATCAGCATCTGCCACTAGAAATAATCTTTCTTTAATCGCAGTTGTTTTAAAGGCTCCAACTCCTGCAATAAGATTTTCTAATGCTCAAAAACTTTTAGATTATGGTTTTAGTAATTATACTGTAACGTCATTCGGTAAAAAAGGTGATGTAATAAAATCTGTTGAAATAAAAAAGGGTACTGCATCTTCTGTTGATGCAATTTTAGAAAATGATGCAGAGGTTCTTATGTCTAATGGTAGCAGCAAAGATATAACACAAGAAATAAAACTAGATGATACATTCACTGCCCCAATTTTAGAAGGGCAAAAATTAGGAGAAGTTGAGTTTTCTATAAACGGAAATGTTGTTTCCACTGTAAATCTGGTTGCAAATAAATCTTCTGATAAATTAAGTTTTGGTTCTATAATAAAATTTGTAATGCATAAATGGTTTAATATGTTAAGATAAAAATTCGCCCAGAAAAATAATCTTTTCTGGGCAATATTTTTATTAATGATTTTGTAAGGTTTTTTCTATTTTGACTGAATTATCTTTCTTTATCTTTATTTTGCTCTTTTTCTATTCCTTTTATATCTAGTATAGGGTTATTTCTTTGACATTGTGCTAAATATCTCTTCATTGGTAGTATAATTTTGTCTGGCGATGTTTCTAACAGCTTTTGTACTTGCTGTGTTCTGCTTAATTGATCAAATCCATTTATTTTTCTACTCATCGCTATATCATTTAAAGCCTGATTCATGCTTTCTTCTAATGCTTCTGCTAAAAACGAATTATAAGATTTTGAAACATTAACAGTTTGTCCATCTAGTCGTATAAAATTACTTGTATTAGGGTTTGGGGCATAACTTGCAATACCATCAATATTTTTCATGAAAGGATTCATGTATTCGCAGCCCTTAAATATTTCTGGTTTTTCGTTTTTTATTTGAGTGAGAATTTGAACTATTCTGCCAAGATTTCCATCTTTTCCGCCATTAGCATAAATAACTATTTTTTCACTTCTTCCCTCATTCTTCATAGCCTTTTGTTGCATTTGAGCTTCAGTTTCTAATTTTAAATAAATAGGATTATTACCATTCCTTTTTAATATTTCTTCTACCATTGGTATTAAGTTTTCCCTTGTTGGATTTAAATATAATCTAGTATCTATGTCTAGCCCAGCTTGTTGCCATTCTTTATTGTATATATGGTAGAAAGCATTATGTTGATTTTTAGTATTGAATTGTTTATTTTGCTTTAAATTATTTAAAAATAGATTTTCCGCTATTGGATTAAATCCTTCCTGCTCAACTCTACCACATAAACCTGTTAATATAGAATAAACACTGCTATTTCCTCTTTCTGACTCATACACATATGCATTCAAAAATTGTTGAATAGCACCTTCAACAGTTTTTAATGAATATTGCACTGGTTGTTTTTCTTGATAATTTGCATGTATTTTTTCAATAAAAGCCTGTCTCTTTGCTTCTTCGTCATTTTTTGTATATTCTGCCTCTGAAACATTTATACTTTTTTTATTATCTACTACCCTTGGCATTGCAGGTTTCGGTAATAATTTCAACTTATTTCTATAAAAAAAGGCTCGTATTCTTTCAATTAATGTTCTCTTTTTCTCAACTGGTTCTAATAGTTTTTCTCTTTCATGTTGTTCTAGCATTTCTACATAAACTGCCATATACTCATCCATACGACTCTGTTCTAATCTTGATTTTCTTAGTTCTTTAAATAATTGTTTATTTTTTAATATTTCCTTTTTTATTCTAGATTTTTCCTTTTGTTTCATTATTATAGAAATTTGAATTGCATTTTTATCTTGTTCTTTTATATGCATTGCCTGGTTTAATAATAATGAACCATTTAGTTTTTCATCTATTTTCTTTGTAATATTACCGTCATTTTCAAATATTTCTCGTACTTTAAGCAATGTAACAACATTCTCTACATTCAATTTACTTTGTAGCAAATTATCTAATTTGTTCATCTCTATTTTCATTTCATTATTACCAGTATATTTATTTGCACCGTTTTTTCTTCTTAGATATGACACTGTTTGAATAATTGTAGGATTAGTCATAGCTGATTTATCGGTAATCATTAGTGTTGGAACTTGAAAGAAGGAATCATCTTTTTCATTTATATTATTCCAAAATGTTGCACTAAATGCTTTTGAATACCCCTTAACAACATCTTGTACAGATGTTGTGTTAAAAAATTGGTGCAAATTTTCTATGTCATTCTTGTCATCAACTCTGCAAATAACATTTTCTATACTATTATTTTTTGTTTTTTGCCTTATATATGCTACGATTTGCTTTTTTACTTCTTCAAAATTACCCGTCTGCATGTATTTCTGTACATCTATTGCTATTGGCATTATATCTCTCGGTTTTATTACATATGTTGTCGGTTTAATTCTATAAAATGCTGCATACATTCTTTCAGCAGGTTGCACTCGTTCAAACTCCGAATAAAATTCGCCTTTAGTTGCATTAGCTGCCCATATTATTCCAGGTTCATTCTCTAGTTTATATGTATGCTTTCCATTTATCAGTTTAGAATCAAGATTATCTACATTTACATTTTCATATAAACTTGCAATATTATTTACTAAACTTACAAAGATTTTTTCTTCTAAATTTTCCCCTCTCAAAATTTTCCTCCATTGTTTTAATCAACATTATGACTATTTATTACTACCAAATTAGCATTTCAGTGTTATTTGCCTCTATTAAATTATTTCAATCTAAATTTATTGCTGAATTTATAATAATATGGTTGTATATCAGTTAATATGTCTTTTATCCAAACTATATTTCCATTTTTATCTTCATATTTGATGTTTGGAAAAGTTTTTAATACTTTTTCATTAGAAAAAATTGTTTTAGAAAAAGCTTTTATTATTTTGTTGTCCATTACTTCATCACTTACCATTAATATTTGACTATCTTTTACTTCTAAGTTATGTTCTTTTATTAGTCTTGTATAAAAAACTTTTAAACCCAACGCTGTTATTAATAAATCTAATAATAGAAAAATTGTAAATCCAATAGTCAATATGTTAAACCATTTTTTGGGCAATTTATTTATTCCAGTTTCTATATATGGATTTATAAACCTTACTAAGCATAATGCTAATATGCCCCAAAACACAGTAAATGTTAATGTTATTCTTCCATTTATATTAAATGGCATATTTGAATAGTCCCACCATTTTATTTGAAATAATACTTCGCCTATCCAGCTTATTACATATTCAATAACTGAACCTTCTACTGCACCTGCAAAAAACAATGCCCAGTTGCTTTTCTTAAATGGTTGAAGCCCTGGTATCATTATAGCTGCACCTAGACCATATATACAGCAAAATGGTCCAAATAAGCAACTCTGCCTACTCTCTAATACTCCTTTTGTTAATATTCCAAATATTGTCTCTACTATAAATCCTAAAAAGCTATATACAGCGAAATATGCTAGCAAGCGCTTAAAAGTTATTTTTACAACTGGTTCTTCTATTTCTTGTTTCATGTATTATTCCTTTCAATCTTTTCAATTAGTCTATTTATTATATCAATTTCTCTTATATAAAATATTTTCGCCCAAAAAGGGGCGTCCCTATTGGGCGATTTTTTCAATTAATATCCAAAGTAGCCATTTGTAATGTATAAATTATATTTCGAACGAGCTAAAGCAGATAAATATATTTGCCTTAAATTGGTTCCACCTAAATTTGTAATGTTTACTTTGCTGCCACTTGTATCTTTTACTGTATCTGCTATTATGTCGTCTGTTGAATATGTTTTAGATGCAGATACCATACAAGAATAGCATGGTGTATATGCCTCTGGGTAATAATACGCATATTTCCCGGAATCAACGTCTCCTCCTAATAATTGACTATGTGCATTCGAATCTTCTCCTGTTATAGAAACTGTTTTTCTTTCGAATTCACTACTTGCATAGGCTCCTATTATAGTTACATTATTAGCTTTTAAGTCGTCTATTAGTCTTAAGCAACCTGGCTTGTGATATTCTCCTTTATTATCAATAATGTAGATAGAATCATTGCCAACTGTTTCTTGGTTTGTATTGTTTGATACTACACAGTAATTGTTATATACCTTTGCACCAATTGGAATTCCTTCTAAAAATGTTACCATGCATACATTATTTTCTATTTTATTCCATTCTTCTTCAGAAAGTTTTGGCATTGTAAATTCGTAACCAACTACAGTATGTGATGTAAAAGTTGCTATTGCAGAAACTAAATTCGTCTCTATTGACCTTCTTATTACATTTCTTCTGTGTTCATTAAAAGCTGACCCAGAATCTAATGGATCATTTGTACTACTTATATCAAATATCCTAGTATTTCCTAAATTAGATGCAAATCCAACATTTGAACCTCCATTGTCTTCTTCATCTGTTCTAATTGGATTTCCATCCGTATCGACTGCGTCATTAGCCGTAATATCTCCTAAATATTTTTTTACCCAGTCAGTAAAACTTATTTTATTTCCATTAAAATCGGTGGTTCCATAAGTATCATCACTATTTAATGATTCAGCATAGTACTTTGTTGCACTATCACTTACTAAATTCCAACTACCATTTAAGTATCTTAAATGCTTATTTAAATATGCAATTGTTTCTGTATTTGTTACATAATCCTTTTTGTATTCACTGCTATAATAGAAGTATCTTATTCTTCCAAGTGCTCCTGTATCATCCTTTCCATTTACAAATGCTGCATCATTATTATCTTTATATATTTTTTGGCTATTGTATACAATATATTGAAAAGATTCTGCTCTTGGGTTTACATTTTCTGTACTATCATCACTTAATATAATTAGATTTTCGTTCAGTATTTCATCTGCTACATCATCATTTGCAAGAAGTAAATGACCTGTTTTTACAACATATTTTCCTTTTATAGTTCCAATTATAGTAATTGTATTATCTAAAGTATAATTAACAACAAAATCCGTATTTTGTCCCTCTTTTTTATATCTACATGAATAATATACAAAAGGCTTTAGCCCATATCTATATTCTCCTTTTACTCCATCACCATTTCCATCATATTCAGTATCGTAATAATTAGAATAAATATAATAACCATCATATAAATTTACCATTATAGCTGGAATATATGGTTGCAAATCAGCTTTGCTATACCCAGATGTTCCCATATTTGTTGCAAGTGAGTTAAAAAATACGTTTACAGCAGCTTCTATATCTCTTATTTTAGAGTTAGAAATTGTTGAATACATGTTATTAGCAGTATTTAATTGAAAAGCTTTTATACCGTCATAAGATGCATTTATAAGTATGTTGTCGTATTTTGTTTGATTATTTATAGTCTTAATTTGCATATTTATATACATAGATAAAACCAATGCTATTGGAACAACTATTATAACAAATATTATAATTATGTGTTGTAATTTCATTATTTTTGTAACCTTTCTATAAAAAAAGCAGCCAAGAACCAATTTAAAATAGTCCTTAAAGCTGCCATATTTTTAATACCTATTTTGTACCATTTACAGTAACTATTCCACCATGTTGCGCAGCAATCTGATATGTATCGTTTCCTGCAATTCTATACAAGAAATTTCTTATTATCTGAGCAATTGTAGTATTTGTATTTTTTACAGTAACAGAAAATCTGTCTCCTTCTTTAAATGTAATTCTGTTTTTTGTAGAACTATCACTTAATTTATTCTCTAATTGGCTAGTATATAAATTATAATATACATTTTCACCAATTTTTGTTGTTTCAGCCTGTGTAGTTTTTACACCTGGGTTTTCATCCAATATTTGTGCTTGCATAGATACTTCAAATGAGTTTCCTGTTGATGTTATTGTTTGTACGTATTTATCATAATCATCTAAAGTTAATTTTCCTGTTGTTCTTACTTTATCTACAAATTCTGTTGTTGCTGTCTGTACTGATAACTGTGATACGTCGTCAGTTCTTTCCGAAATTGACATTAAAGGAAAGACAAACATTAATATTGCTGCTAAAAATATAGCAATTATTGTAACAAAACTGTCTCCCATTTTTCATTTCCTTCCTAACCTTTATTTAATATTCTATTTCTTTAGTTTATTAAAATATAAGTGATTATCCTTTTTGTAGTTGTTTTATTTCCTATAACCGATTCAGTACCATCTACGTTATCGTTATTGCTTATAGTTTTTATTTCTCCTATTTGTTCTATAAATTTATTATTTCTATTACTTAATGGATTTCTACTATAAGACAAATATTTAGATGGATTTTGTGGTAATGTATAATTACCTCCACTAAAAATTGCATCTAAATGAAGTTTAACTTGTTCTGAACTACCAACCCAAGGCTCATTTCTTTGAGTTTCTTCAATTATGTCAAAAGAGCAAATATTTAATTTATGTCCCTTTGTACTTGAAGTTTCTCCATCAAAATCATTAACATAGTTTTTGTTCCAGTTAGCTTTATTGGATTGTGTCTCATATATTGAAAGAGGCCCTTCTATGGTAAGTTCTCCAGTTGTTTCATTATATGAACCCTTTTTAAATGTAACTTTATATCTTTCTTTATCATATTTATATAATGTTGGAATAATTGTTTCATATCCAACAATTCTATTTCCTGATGTGTCCTGTGGCACAGAATATTTTGAATAATCGTAATATGCAGTTTTATCAGAACTCTGTAATACTGCTTCCGCAGTTGTCCTTGCCTTAGAAAAAAAGGCTATAGTTAAAGATAATGCCATAGTCAATAATAGAACTGCAAATGCTAATTTTAAACCTTCTACTGCGTTTTCCATAAACCATAACCTTTCAAACTAATTATTTTGTTTTTTCTGTAATTCCAACTGCTACTATAAATCCAGAGTTTGCATCATATCCAAAATCAACTGTATATGTTTTTCCTGCATTTATTGTCTTTTTAATATCATTTATAGCTGATGCAGTTACAAGTGCTGTTGGTGCTGTTGTAACGCTAGCTGCTGAACCAGACATTGCTGTAACATTTAATGATGGATCATCTGTGTTTGCTAGGTTGTGGTTTCTTACTGTATCTAGTAATGCTCTTACCTGTGTTCCAGATTTTGTACCTTCATAACTTGTAAATTCTGAGTTATAAGCTTGTATTTTTTGTGGGTCTAAGTTTGCATTTCCCATTGCTCCTGATGCTTGTTGGTATATAAACATACCTAATCCTATAATTAAAATTGATAAAAGTATAGCTCCTGCTATAATTAATGCTTTACTTGCATTCTCCATAAATTTTTCCTCCTTAGATTTTTTTATTATATTTTAAATATTAATAACAAATTTATATTTCTTCAAAGTACATGTATTTTACTCTATGTTTTTTTCCATGATATTCAATTTTTGTACATTTGAAACTTAGAGCACCGTAGTTACTCCAGAATTTTTCTATTCCTACATTATTTATTCTTTCCATAGTAATTACCTTGTCTAGTTCTTTAAACTTGATTTCAATTCTTATAGAATTTTTTTCATCTTCTATATAATTTCCATCTTTTCCCATTTTTATATCATTTTTTTCATTACTATCTATTGCTTTGTTTATTATTGATATAATATCTGTACCTAAAACTTCTTTGTTATAGTAGCTTTCATAAGTTTTATTATCTATACCTATCTGCGCTGTGTTTTCATTTTTTTGATAAACACTATAACTTACTATACAAATTACTACTAAAAAAACCGATAATATACAAATTATTATTTTTTTCATATTCATCTTCCTAATTATAACATTTAAGATTTTATTATGCAATATTGATGAGCCAAATTTATATTGTTTTTTTTGATTTACATTTGTTCAAAAGTAACACTACATACACGTTGGCTATTTTGATTTAACTTAATATCAATACACTTAAAATATGTAACATTATAAGCTCCATCTTGAACATTTCCTGAATAATCTTTTAAAAAGCTAGTATAATCATCTAATGAAGCTATTTCAAAATTTTCTCTAGTCTTATGTCCAGTTTTTACAATTACTTTCACATAATAATATCCAGTATTTGCATCACTCACAGTATATTCGTATTTATTGTTGTTTTCTTTTGCTAAATTTGCAATTGTTACAACATCTTGTGCTCTACATGTATTCTGCCATTTACCATTTTCATCTTGATAACTTTCATACTTTGTAAATTGTGCATTAAATTCAGAAAGATTTTTTTCATTCATCTGTGTTGTCATTTCTGAGCCGAAGTTACCGAAAATAGTGAATAAATACACTGCTAAAGATAGTAATAATACTCCGACTAATACACCTGCAGCCATTATTAAGGCTCTACTTGCATTCTCCACTATTTTCTCCTCCTATATTTTATTTTTCTGTAAATTCCATATATTTTATTCTTCCTGTATCATTGTAATATTCTATTGAAATACATTTAAAGCTCTTTCTTGCTATGTCTTTTTGCTCACTTAAATAGTCTTTATATTCTGTAATTTTGTTTTTTAATTCTTCTTTTTTTGAATCTGTTATACTGTTATATTTTGTTTGTCCGCAGTTCTTGTAACAATTGACTTTCTAGCCTTGACCCGGTGCCATAATTTGCCCAGTATGAAATTGCTTTTCCATAATATTCTTTGTTTATTTTATTTATAGCTTTTGCTAGATTATTATATTTTTGATTTAAGCTGTCACCATCATATGTCATATCTGTAAAAAATTTAGCATTTATTATTTCTGTTTTTAGTGTCACTTTCATTTCGATTCTTCCATAGGCTTTTCCATCGGCTTCTTTTTTGTTATAATCCTCAATTTGATTAGCTAGCGAAAATAAATCACTTCCATATAAATTGTTTCTATTATATGTTTCATAATCTTGATTAAAATCTTGTGCCTGCTGGCTTACTTCTACTTTGTGTTCAGTATCTTTCAATTCTGACATTCTAGTATAAGCAAACAATAAACAACCAAGCAACAATACTCCTATTAGGAGACTTCCTGCCATTTCCAACGCTTTTGTTGCATTTTCCATAGTGTTTCGTCCTCCCTTCTAAGCTGCCATCGATGACATATCGTTCATAGATGACATCATGCTCATTAATCCAATGAATACCAATGGTATAATCAAATATCCAACAAACAATCCAACCATTGGAGCAAATCCAATTACTTTTCCTATCATACCCTTCTTTTGGATTAATCTTGCATTTGACTCTTTTCTTCTTTCCTGGTAGTAATCTCTTTCAGAATCCAACTCATCAAATGCCTCTGCAATAGGAATTTTTTCAACTGCTGCCTGCATACTTTCTATAAGTCTTATGAATTCTTTATAATTAACGTCATCTTTCATTTCTTCAAGTGCTTCCCAGGGACCACTCTCGTAGTTATTAACACACTTTGCAATTGGCTCTCTAAATATGTTTGAATATCTTTCAAGCCATTCCAAAATCATTTCAACATTAACTCTCTCTATTCTCATAAGCATAAGTATAATGGTTTGGAATTGCATTACCTCGTTTTCCATTTCCATTTTTCTCATCTTTTTTTGGAAAAATAGTAACCACACTGGTAAGTTGTATCCTATTATTGCAAATACCATTGCTAGTACTATTTCAAACCAACTTAAATATTCGCTGTTTACCTGTCTTAATTTTCCCAATACTCTTTCCGCAGCTGTCGCAATTTCATCATCTGTACTTTGTTTATAATCATCAGATTTTTTCATTGCTTTTTCTATATCTTTTTGTGTTGTATCGGTCTTTCCCTTAAACATATTTAGGAATTTATTGTCACTTTCTGTAAGCTCTTCTGCCTTCTTCAAATCTTTACCAGACATTTCGCCAACTATGTTGTATGTTGAAGTAGGTTCTGTGTATATATAATTTATTTGAATTCTATGTAATTGTGTAAGTATTATAAGTGAAGCAAAGAATGTTACAACTGTAAGTAGCAATCTTTTTACATAAATCCATTCTATTTTATCTTTTGAAGCTGAATCTTTTATTAAATTTCTAAGCTTACGTCTTTCTTTTGTTCCATCTTTAGGTATGAATAAATCTACAATTTTTTTAACAAAAGGAATATTATAAACTTTTTCTTCCCAAGGATGTTCTGGTTTTGTATTTATTGCTGTTGAGCCATTATCTTTTAATTTTCTTGTTAAGATATAACATATAAATGTTATAATAACAAGCAATAACTGAACTATCATTCCATTTTTTCCATAATAAAATGACTTTGTAAAGTTGAATTCTGATACAGCCCAACTTTTAATTGGTTCCAAACATAATAATGGTAATATAGAAATTACAGATAAGCTTTGGAACACATAGTCTAGTTTATCTCTCTTTAATATTTCAAGTTGCATCTCTTGGCTTATGTTATTTAAGTTTTTTAAATATAACGATGTCTTATCTACTGTTCTATCACCAAATTCCTTTGTCAAATATGAGATACCTGCAAATTCTTTTAAGTAACTATTTGGTGCAACATCATAATATTTCTCCAGTTCACTTTCAGGATCATTTGAAATTAATATTTCATATATTTTTTCAGCCTGTCTAGACATTTCTGGAGCACTATCGCCTTGAGCAACTTGATATATAGCCTCCTCAACCATGTTAAATTCATGGTAAGCATGTCTTATTTCAGCAAAGAAATCTATCTGTTGAACTAGTAATTTATTATCAATCTTATCAACCATTCCATCTACTAATGTATCTATCATAAATAATTCAAATAATAGTAATATTGACATCAATAAAGTATTACTTTTGGTTATTAAAATTATTACTAATGTAATTGGAATAATCATCATAAGCGCTTTAGTAACTATTGCTGATGTTTGCTTTCTTGTTAAATATTCATCATCAATATTTATAATTTCAAGTCTTCTTCTTACTTTGAACAAATATCTTTTTGTAAAAGGATTTCGTATATATATGTTGTACAATTTTTGATAAAGAATTTCAAAAGAAAAACTTTTTTCCTGAGTACCTTCTCTCAATTGTTTTATTTGCATTGTATCAGAAGCTTTTAGCTTTTTACTTAATACAACATATGCAACAACAATTGCCATAAAGAGTACTCCAACTCCAGCCATCAAATATATTATTAATTTGCTATTCATTATGTTGTTTTTTGCACCTCCTTTGATGATATTATTTAGTTTCTTCTTCTATTTCGTCAGAGTCTCTATGTGCATCTATACCATAATTTCTCTTAACAAATTTTTTAAACTCTTCTGCATCTCTGTCATCCATATTATTCAACATTTCTTTTATATTATGATCACTTATAGGGTTTGTTAACACATATGTTCCATCATGATACTCTAATACATTTCTGTATTTATATAATTCTCTGTTTGTTGTTTTTGTGAAGAAGTTTGTTGCGTTGTCCATGAATTTGTCTAATTTTCCTTCTAGTGTCTTTTCTTTTCTGTAATCAAATGTATATTCGTTTCTTTCTTCAACTGGAATACATTCTGTTATTCTTTCTATATATCTTCTACCTCTAAAGTCTTTAACTAAGTGGATATCGAAGTTTAATACTGAAACAACCTGTTCTTCTGCTGTTCTTTCATCCTTGAATACACCAGCTCTAAGCATTGAGTTACGAAGTGCTGTTACCAAGTCAGGGAATGTTTTAGCGTGGTGAGTAAATAATGTAAATTTAGAAGCAACCTGTGCAGATTGGATCATCCAAGATGCTACGGGGTCAGTTGCAACCTCACCGATGATGTTAACAGAACCATCAGTCTTTTTCTGAACGTCCAAGCAGGCCTGTCCAGAAATTGTTTCTGTTTCACGCATTGATAATATGTTTCTTGTTGGATATATTTTTCTTAAGTGAAGCTCGAATGCAGTTTCTGTAATACGAAGGTTCATTGTTTCGTATATGTTTTCTATCATGGCCATAAGCATTGTTGTTTTACCACAACCCTGCTCACCAGTAAGAGAAATAATTCTAGCTCCTTTTACTAAGTATTTTAATAAATCGATTGTATCTTCTTTTCCCGGAAATTTTACTATTTGTTCTAGTGTTGCACGCTTAACATCGAACTTTCTTACGAAGAATGCCCATGTTTCAGACATACTTGGTCTAACAACAACGACACGAGAACCATCTTTCATTTCGTTAATCTTGTAACCATTTGTATCTGATAACTGTCCTGGGTTGTTAAATTTGTATATATTCTGGCAAACTCTTTTAAGCTCTGCCTCTGTTCCAAATGAAAGAAAAGCTAAACGTATAGATTTACCATGGAACATTATCCAAATACTATCACAAGCACGTGGTACTTTATGTTCAGAAATTTGGCTTAAGTAATCTCCTTCTGTTTGAGCAACCTGGCTTAGGAAGCTTTCTGGAAGACCAGATACACCACCAGATATACCATCTATATTCATATCTCTTATTTCATCTATGCTGCTATATCCTTTGTATTGTTGATATATTCTCTGTACAACAACATTCAATTTGTCTTGGAATGTTAATGCAAAGTTTTCTTTTTCGTAAATATCATCAATTTCTTCAGGTGTTATAACATATGAAGGCTTTGATTCACCTTCTATATATTTTAGGTCATCAAGATTATATTTTTTCATAATTTCAGCAAATGCTTCATAACCAAATTCCGACTTATACATATATAATATAATATCGAATTTATCTTGTGCAGTTAAAAGTGATGGTACATCAAAAGGTATAGCTTTTGATACATTTGTCTCATTTACTCCATATTCATTATATAACATATCGTAAATTAATTCTTTTATGTATTTCTTATCATTTACATCTCCATATGTACAACCTTTTAATGCTTTTTTTAATTCGTATTTTTTGTTTTTTCTTCTTTTTAATTCTTCCTCTGAAAGCCCTATATCATACAAGTTAATTTTAGTAATTTCGTCTAGTCTTCTTTTAACAAAACTTATCATCATTTCTAATGTGTATGTTCTGTCATCAACTTGCATTTTTTCATCAGACTCTTCGTTTTGTCTTTTGGTGATAAACCTACGAACTATTGCAAAGGCTACTCCTAAAACAACTACTATCAGTATTAAATTACTAATCATATCTTTCTCCTTTCGTTAGGTTTACATTCTCATTTTTAAATCTTCTAGTTTTGCTAATATATTATCACAGCTTCTTTTACACTCTTGCAAAAATTTTGCATTTGAGCTTGAGCTATCGTTTAAAGTTCTGTTATTTAAGAAAAAATCTGCTACTTTTCCTTCCATGCTTGCTTCATAAAACCCTAAATTATATGGAACAGCTGATATTTCCTTTGTTTCTTTTAACATTCTTGTTATATTTTTTACATTATATTTAGAATCAAAGTCATATTTTCCCATCATAAATATTATATTTGTTTTTTTCTTATCAGGATATTGCTCTCTAAGCTGTTTTATTTCTTCAATCTCTTCTAATCCTTGTTTAAATGTAATCATAACCGCATCAGATTCTTGAAGTATTGCCGATTTATCCTCAACGCTCATTCTCTTATCTACATCTACAAGCACTAAGTCATATTCTTTATTTGCGAACTTTAAAACGTCTTTATAATATGATGTTACCGTGTTGTAGACTTTTGGATCTTGCGTTGTTGGTGATGGCAGTACATCTAACCTACCTTTAAATACAACTTTTGCATAGTCTCTTATAATGTTAGATGATGTTCTATTACTTTGTATTACTTTTATTAATCCTTCAAAACCATTTGCAATTCCACCTGTTTTCGCTCCATTTTCTGGAACTATTCCATTGTTTTTCTTTCTTTCCCAAAAGCAATCTTCCATTGTTGTTTCATTAAACCCTGTCGACACAATAAGAATCTTGTTATTATGGTCAATTGCCATTTCTGTTCCGAGTGCAACAACTGATAATGTTTGTCCTGTTTCTTTTGTGTTATTTCCCCAAAAAGATACTACTGCCATATTTATACTCCTCTTTCTATTTGTCTACATGCTTTTTTTACTCCATTAGAGTCTCCACATATATCTTGAGTCCATTCCATAAGTGATGTTTTATATTCATTGCTTAAGCCTTTAAATCTTATTTTAGATAATCGTTGGTTTTCTTTAATAACATCTAGGTCTTCATTTAATAATGGAAAATATATTTTATCTTGGTTCCATTTTACTCTACACCCAGTAGCTATATAGTTAAAATAATCATCTTCTGTCTGTGACATCAAATTAGAAAAATACACCTTTGTTATTTCAACAGGTAGTGAAAGTCTTTTTAAGACTTCCACACCTTTTTTTAATGCATATAAATCAAATGACGTTACAAAGTATGTTTTTTTAGAACTATAAACATCAAAGTTGTTCAACAAATCGGAGTTATCTATATCTATAAGCATATAATCATAAGTAAATGCTGCAGATTGTGGCATTCCAAGATATGTTTTTATATCATTATAATTTGTAAATCCTATAGCAAAATCTATGTTAGAATAATTGGTTATATATTCATTTTTATTTTCTACAGTTGGTATAACATATTTTGATTTTTGAGTTATTGTTGCATCAACTATTATAACTTTTTTCTTCATTTCTGTTAAAATTTTTGCAATGTACATTATAGAATCTGTTTTATCATATGCTCCTATAAAATTTATCTTTTCCATTTGTCTCCTCCTAGAAGTTTAGTGCATATTAATTACCAGATAAAGCATCTAGATAATCTTGTCTTTGTTCTTGTGCTGTTGAAACTTCTTGTTTAACTCCACTACTTATGTTTGAAGTTGCATCATCTACATCAACAGAATTCTTTGAGCCATTTATATTGTCTCTTACACTTGTATTTGAATTATATCTTGTTAATAGTGCCATTTTAGCTGTATTTACAATATTAGAGTCGTTGTCTCTCATTAAGCTTTGAACTTCTGCACTTGGCACATATGTTGGTGTTGCTTTTTCCTGTGTACCAGGTTCAACATATTTTGCAGTATAAAGAACAGAGCCCTCTATTAAATAATTTTCAACTATAGCATTACTCATTGCAAGTATTTCATCCTCTGTTAGTTGAAGCCAAATAGTATTTGCGGAATCTACTCCATCTATTTGTGGTATTTCTACTTTTTTCTTAGACACAACTATATAATCTAATCCAGAAGGAAGTCTAAATCTAATATCAATATAGTCTTCTGCTGCAATTTGGCTTGAAAGTCTTAGCATATTATATTCTTGAACTCTTAAATCTGCTGTTGTTTTTTCATCTGATTTTGCAATCATAGATGAAGTTACAACTGTATTCGCTTTCATGTCTATTTTAGCAATTAATGGTGGAGTTGTAAGCTCTATATATTCTTTTGAATTGTTATTTTCTATATAATATTCTCCTGTTGCATCTTCTGTTTGTAACTCAATATTTCTGCCGTCTCTTTGCAAATAAGTTTTTCCATTATTTGTTATTACAGAATTTCCACTCTTATCTTCTAAGAAATAATTTGTTAAATTTGTTATAGTTGCAGTACCATTTGATGGAACTGTATTTTTATCAACATTTTTAGTAGTTATCAAATCACTTGTTATAATTTGTCCTGATACCACATCACTCTTCAAAACACATACCTTAACATAGTTTGCAGCCATTTTGGCCTGTTCATCTTGCAATTTTTTCATTTGTAAAAATAGATATGCAACTATTAACGCCATAATTATAAAAGTAATTAATACTCCTAATATAAATGAATTTCTCGCCTTTTTTTGCATTGGATTTGTAGCCATACTCTTTTCCTCCTAAAAGTCAAATATTTTGACAAAATTATTACTTATATAATTGTACAACAAATTAAGAGTAAAAACAATATTTTTTTTGCTGTAATTTAAGTTTAATTGTATTGTAATATTTTTGTAATATATTTCTATAATTAGCAACGGAAAAGACTAGGTATGGTACACCTAGTCTTTTTATATTCTTTGAAACATTTATTGCAATTGCTATAATTATAATAGCACTTTTTTTATTATATGTCAAACAAAAAATTTCATTCATATTTTATATAATCTATCTTCTACATCTATAATTATATCCATTGTAATTTCTATTTAAGTTATAACTGAAATTTCCTCTATAACAGTTTCCACATGAGCAACTACATCCATTGTTATTATTGTTTTCATCTATACTGTTATCTCCATTGTCTATTACTTGGTTTGCATTTAATGTATTTGTATTAATGTTTCGCGCATTTATATTTCTTAATGTTATTCCATTACACATAAGGTTGCATACTGCTCTAAATATTAAAGCCGTAATATATGAAATTATTGTGTATACCACCGTAAATATTAGTAATCTTATATCTCCTACCGCAAATGTAACTATTAAAAATATTGCAAAAAAAGTTGCCGCTACAAGCCATGGACACTTAAGTATTTTTTGTAGGACAATAGATAATATAATAACTGCAAGTGGTATAGCAAAAAATAATAGTAATAAATCCATATTATATCACATTCCTCTCTAAGTTTATGTTTTATATATAATATGGGTTCTTACTATTATTCGTTACAAATTTAATTATATACAACCTGTACTAAATACAATCCGTGTGCAGGAAGTGTTCTTCCTGCTCTTTGCCTATCTTTTGATTCTATTATTTCTGGTATTTCTTCTGGTTTAATTTTTCCAAGTCCAACATCCAATAATGTTCCTGAAATTATTCTTACCATGTTGTACAAGAAGCCATTTCCAGTTAACTCTATTATTATGTTGTCTCCTTCTTTTCTTACTTCTGCTTTATATATTGTTCTTACACTGTTTTTTCCACTTGTTCCACTAGATTTAAATGCCTTGAAATCGTGTTCTCCTTCAAAATATTTTGCCGCTTCTTTCATTTTTTCTGCATCTAATTTTATTGGAAAACAGTATTGTAAATTTCTATATATAGCTGTTCCATATTCGGAATTGTTTATAACATATCTGTAAGTTTTTTGTTTTGCATTATATCTGCTATGGAATCTCTCATCTACTTCTTCTGCTTTTTTTATTATAATGCTATTTTTTAATTGAGAATTTATTGCTATTGCCATTTTTTCTATTGGCATATTAGAGTTTGTTTTAAAGTTTGCAATTTGGCCTAACGCATGAACTCCAGCATCGGTTCTTCCAGATCCTATAAGGTCTACTTCTTCTTTTGTTATATTAAATATTGCTCTTTCTATTTCTCCTTGAATGTTTAATTTATCTGGCTGTTTTTGCCATCCATTATAGCATTTGCCATCATATTCTATGGTAAGTCTTATATTTCTCATATTATTTGTCTGCTTCCTTATTTTCTTTACTTTCTTCTTTATCTTTTTTCTTTAACTCTTGAATATTCTTCAAGCTTGCTAATTTGTTCTTTTCTTTCTCATCTAATCTGTTTGTTATGATATTTTTTATTAATATTTTTTTCAAAGCATCTTCTTTAACATCTACAATTAGAGTTCCATCTTTTGCAATAGATATTTTTCCAGACTCTTCTGATACGACTATTGCTATTGCATCATATTCTTTAGAAATTCCCACTGCAGCTCTGTGTCTTGTTCCTAATTCTTTTGAAATATCTGTATTATTTGCAAGTGGTAATATACATGCTGCTGCTGCAATTCTGTTATTATTAATTACAACTGCGCCATCATGTAACGGAGTCTTTGGAACGAATATATTTACCAATAATTGTGGAGATATTTCAGAATTCATTTCTATACCTGTTGATATAATATCACTCAAGCTGATGTCTCTTTGAATTACGATTAATGCTCCTGTTTTTGTTTTTGCAAGTTCTTCTACAGCAATTACAATCTTGTAGATATCTTCTCTTGTTTTAGTTTCTATACTCTTGTCCATTCCAAATAAATTTGTAAACTTGTTTGTTCCAATTTGTTCTAATCCTCTTCTTATTTCTGGTTGAAATATTACAACAAGTGCAATTACTCCAGAAGGCAAAAATGCCGTTAAAACGGAGTGTACTATTGTTAAATTAAGTATTCCACTAAGCCATGTTATAAGAATGAACAAAATTATTCCCTTTATTAATTGCAATGCTCTTGAACCTTTCGCTATTTGAAACATTTTTACTACAATAAATATGACTATTGCTAAATCCAAAATTAATGATACTAGTTTAATCGGATATTCTTGTAATAACTTAAAATATTCAGATATACTATTGCTCCATGTTGATACTATACTTGTTATAAAATTTTCCTTCATTTTTTGCTGTCCTTTCTTCGTGAAAAATAAGTCCATCATTATAAAACATTTAGACGTTGTTAAACTCTATTTCTAGAATTTAATCAACGTCAAATTTTATTATTGCATTAGGTAAAATATAAGTGTTGCAGACACTGCCAATACCATTAATAAAGCTAAAAGCGCTGCCATTACTTTTACAAATATTTTTCCTGCCTCATGTTTTTTCTTTGCCATAATTTTCATATTCCTTTCTCGTGTTAACTATTTTATTTCTACACTTTCATACTTATTTTAACATTTTTTTATTATTATTTCAATAATTCTGCTAATGTTATTATAAACATTGCATGAGACCAGCCTAAACCAATTGCCCAACTAGGCTTCATTGTGTTGTTATCTACCTGTTCTGATATAAATCCTAATGAAGATGTACTGTTTACAACAAAATTAAAACATTCTTGAGCCATCTTCTTATTTCCTGCTTTTAAATAATACATTGCCATCCACAAAGTTGTAACTGGCCATGGGTATTTTCCACCCATGTAACTATCTTGTTCAAACCTTAAATATCCACCTGTATATGTACGTAGTGTCATATTTATTTTTTCAACAGTGTTTAAAACTTTTTTCTCATCAGCTCCAAACAATTCGAATGGATAAACAGCTCCTATTGTACTAATATCCATTTTACTATCTTCTGCATTTCTGCGTAACACTTTAGTATTTTCATCATACAAATTATTTTCAACATACTTTCTTATATTTTCTATTTCATCTTTTATTTTCTGTATGTCTTTTGCTATTTTTTCAAGTTTCAATCTATTATTTTCGTATTTAGGTTTTATCTCCTCATACATTCCAATCATTGCATTAAATGCGCCATAAATACTTGCAAGTGAATATAAATGAACACCCTCGTTCATTTCCCACAAGTCATAACTTACATGCTTGTAGATTTGGTCTTTTTGTCTACCTTCTTTTATTACCTGCTCTTCTATCTCTTTTTTTACTAAGTCTTTTTCTTCTTTTTCGCCAAAAATATTTTCTAAATATTTGAATAAGAAATGTAATGCATTTTCACACATTTTCATATTACTTTGTAAAAATTTCAATTCTTTAGTGTTTTTATAATGCTCATAAACACCATAAATTACACTTGCTGTCTCATCTATTTGGTATCCCCAACAAGGTGCTAATGTGCCATCTGTATAAAATCTTTGCTCCCACATTCCATTCTTGCTTTGAGTTTTTTTGCAGAAATTTTCATAGAACTTGTCTGTTTCTTTTTTCATATTCAAATAGTCAAATGCCTTAGCAATAAACACGGCATCTCTTGGCCAGCAATACGAATATCTTCCACTCTTTTCTCTATTTTCATCTATCTCAACAGTTGCAGATACTCCTCCTGTTTCCTCATTTTGTAATAAAGGAAACAGCAATATTGTACGTTTATATATTTCTTTCACTCTGTCATTCACAAGCTTGTTGCTATTTTCTCTTAAATTTAATCCATCATGCTTTTCCAAATAGTTTGTCCAATATTTTTTTGCTTGAGTATATTCTTTATTTACATCTATTTTTTTATAATTTTCTATTTTTTCTTCGAGTTCTTCCATATTTTTTATATTGTTATTATTCTCAATGTATATAAACAAAGTAAAGTCTATCTGGTCACCTGATTTTAATTGTCCAAGATTATAGCTTACAGCAGAGTCATTAGACATTCCTATATAATCTTTATCATTTAATACTGCTTCTCTAAAGCAAGTCTCCACATCATTAATTCTATGCCCTGATATATTTTTATTTGCAAATATGCTAAATGAAAAATCATGATTATATTGAATTAAGCCATTATCTATTACTTTTCCAGACACCATATTATTATTATTTGAATATAATTTTGAGCGTACCAAAAAGCTTAAATCTAGATCAAGCTTATTTCCATTTACAATTGTGTATCTCTTTGCAATTATGTTCTCCTTAACAAGAGCAAAGTCAGTCTGTCTTATTTTTACATTAAAATATGTATTCTCAATTTCAGTATTTAAAATATTTGTATTGTCAGTATAATACTGGTTGTATCTGTTATTTATGTCTTGGTGAAGATAAATAATTGCAGAATCATTTACCTTCATTCCCACATGGAAAAAGTCCACAAATTGCTTAAAATCTACACTTGGATAGTAAGCCCTTAGTAGCTCTCCTGTGCTACTAAAGGTTGCTCTTACATTCTTATTTCCAATAACCGCATCATTAAAAAATTTATTACTCATTGGTTTTCTCCTTCATTTTTTCGAATTATTTATCATTTCCAGTTGCAAAAGAATTAAATTTGACTTTAGCCAAAATTGTAATTACTTTTCAGCTTAACTGTTCTCTATAATATCAACAATTCTCTGCTCCAATTCCTTAACCTTTTCATTAACTCTTTTTACATCATCATCGCTTCTTTCTTTTGATAGAAGGTCTTCTTTGATGATGTTTTTCATATCTTCAATTTCTTCTTGTAGTGTCTCTATTCTGTCTAATACTTCTAACCTTAAATAACGTTTATCTATCGGATCTTCGTATTTCTTTTCTACTGTAAAATTGTCATCTAGCGTATATTTTTCTCCATATCCAGGTATTGTAACTGGAATTTGTGTTGTGTCTACAATTTTGTTTTTCAAAACCAGTTGTCCATTAGGTTCTCCATGTACTAAGAATATGTGCTTTGGCTTTTTTATGAATGAATATACGAAATTTAGTAGCCATTCTTGGTCAGCATGACCAGAATACCCTTCTATATATTCTATTCTAGCTTTTACGCTAAACTCTTCTCCGAATATTTTAACTTTTTTTGCTCCATCTACTATGCTTCTTCCAAGTGTTCCTGGTGCTTGATATCCAACAAATAATATTGTGCTGTTTGGATTCCAAATATTATGTTTTAAGTGATGTTTTATTCTTCCAACTTCACACATACCACTGGCAGAAATTATTATTGATGGTTCATCACTCTCATTTAATGCCTTAGATTCGTCTGCTGTTCTTGTAAATTTTAGCCCAGGAAATTCTAGTGGATTGTCTCCTCTTTCCATAATAGCTTTTGTTTCATCATCAAATAAATCTTCATTATTTTTGAATACCTCTGTTGCAGATATTGCAAGCGGACTATCAACATAAACAGGTGCTCTCATCAATGTTTCATACTCTTTTTGGAAAGCTTCATCTTTACTTCTCTCTTCTTTTATTATGTTTAATTCATATAAAATTTCTTGAGTTCTTCCAACAGCAAATGATGGAATTACAACTGTTCCTCCATTGTCAAGTGTCTCTGATACAATATCTAGAAACACTTTTGCCTTGTCATGTGTTCCAACATGCAATCTATCTCCATATGTAGATTCCATTACTAAATAATCTGCATCTTCTATCATGGTTGGTTCTGAAAGCAGTGGAATATCATTATTTCCTAAGTCCCCTGAAAATACTGTTTTTGTAGTCTTTCCGTCTTCATCTACCCAAACTTCTATTATTGCAGACCCAAGCATATGCCCAGCATCGTTAAATCTAACATGAATATGTTCATCAATATCAATAATTTCATCATATTTTATTGGTTTAAATATTTCCAAACATTTTGTAGCCTCTTCTGCAGTGTAAAGTGGTGGCTGTTGTTTTAATCCTTTTCTTTTTCTCTTATTATTCTTCCACTCATTTTCTTGTTCTTGAATGTGTCCACTATCTGGCAGCATTATCGAACATAGCTCACATGTTGCTTTTGTAGCATACACTGGCCCTCTAAAACCTTCATTATATAATTTTGGAATACGACCAGAGTGGTCTATATGTGCATGTGTTAAAAGCATGAAATCTATGTCAGCTGGATTATACAAAAATGGTGCTTCATTCTCCATTTCATCTGTTGCTTTTCCCTGGTACATTCCACAATCAACTAAAAATCTCTTGCCAGCTCCTTCCACCAAAAAGTTAGAGCCTGTAACCATTTTTGTTGCTCCTAAAAAAGTTATATTCATTCGTTTTTCTCCCTTCACATTTAAACAACAATCTGCATATTTATAAATTTAATTATTTTCACAGGTTATTATTCAAATTTTCTATTATTTCAAAAATAATGGAATTTTTTTGTTTAGTTTTACGTTTAGTGATTTTAAATTATATACAGTTTCATTGTATATACTTTCAGCCTCTTTTTCATCATATATACTAACAGCAATTTGGCTTTGTACTTCATTTACATACTGTATTTCTTTTATCTTATTTATCTTTATTTGTATTTCTTTTAAATCTATTATCTTCGTTATGAATATATATTTCAAAATTGCATAACATATGCTTGCACTATTAGAAAAATTAGTTATTATCTCTTTATCTATGCAATTATCAATTATAATATTCATTACTTTCTCAATTGACTCTTGTAGCTCAGGCTCTTTTCCAATTACTTCATTTTTTGTAATTGGTATCATACAATAATATCTAAATTCATATAGTACTTTTTCTAAAGAATCTTTATCTTCCAAATTTTCTTCTATTTTTTGTTGATAATATTTTAAAACTTCTTTTTGAAATTCTATTATTTCTTGTTTTCTTAAATCTCCGTTCTCTGATAGTTCTATTACATTTTTTAACAATGAACATTCATTTTCCATATTCGTTTTTTGTTTAGAAAAATTTCTTGGATCTAGGTATCCATTCATAGTTTTTAGTTTTTCAACTTGTACTTTTCTTTCATTTTCAAGTATATCATATAAAAAACTTACACTAAATATCTTATCCCTATTGGGGAGTTTAGAGTTTCTATTAATATATTCTTTTTTCAATTTTTCTTTATCATTTAAAGTCTCATCTATTTCTTTAATTTTACTTGAAATCATTTTCTTTTCTTCTGTAATCTTATTTAGAAAGTTTACTCTATCTTCCATCAAAAATAATAGTCTTATTAATTCATTTAACCTTGTTGTAATCTCATTTTTTATCTTTTCGTCTTGTTTTGCAATAATAGCCAAAATTATAGTATACAATTTTTGATAAAACAAATTTGGATTTTGGAAATTTTGTTCATAGATTTTCTCTTTAAGATTATCATCTAATCTTAAGTTTAAGAGCATCATGTTTTGGAATATCAAATTATATTCAAAATCACTCTGTTTTTTTATATTATTGTTCCAAGACCAACCATCAAAATCGCGTATAACCTCACTTCCATTAATACTTTTTGCTTTAAGTAAAAACTTATTTATTGCATCTCTATAATACTTACTCTCGGTTATTTCCAATTGATTTTTGTTGTACTTTTCCTGTAACAAATTCATCTGAATTAAAGAATATAAAATTTCCTCCTCATTTGCATATACCAAAATAGAGCCTCTATCTGCATCTACTTTGCAAACCACGTTGTCGTGTTCTAGAGGCTTACTCTCTTCTGTTTCTGGTATTACTAGTTTTATTTCGAAACATTGTTTATCTATTATATTTAATATTTTCTCCATAAAATCTGCTTTTGGAAGTGCATTAAATTTTACTATAGAATAGTCTGCATATCCATTTTCAATTTTATATAACATACTTAATAATAAATTTTTTACACTCTCATCAAATGTCTTATTTTCCAATATTTTTTCCAATTGGTTATTATATTCATTTGAATTAAGCTTTGAAAATATTCGCATATTTCTTTTGTACCTTTCTAATATTCCAATTACATTATACTAAGTTGAAAAAGAATTAATTTTTATTTTCAACTACTATGAGTTTAATTCAGCCCATCTCTCTTTCGTCATAAGAACCTCTCTTGGCTTACTTCCTTGGTAGCCTGAAATAATACCTCTTTCTTCCATTTGGTCTATTATTCTACCTGCTCTTGCATATCCAACTTTAAACTTTCTTTGAATGTACGATGTTGATGCTTGTCCTGTTTCTATTACAGTTTCTATTGCATCATTTAGAAGTGGATCTGTTTCATCATCATCTAAGGCTCCTTCATCAATTTCTTTATCTGTTGTATTAGCCTTTTCTATGTATTCTGTAATATCATCTCTATATGTTGTTTCTCCGTTTGCCTTTACAAAGTTTACAAGTTTTTCAACTTCTTTATCAGATATGAATGCTCCTTGAATTCTTACTGGCTTTGGAGCTCCTGTTGGGAAGAATAACATATCTCCTTTTCCAAGCAATTTTTCAGCACCAACTTGGTCTAAAATCGTTCTCGAGTCTACTTGAGAAGATACCGCAAATGCAATTCTTGATGGAATATTTGCTTTAATTAAACCTGTTACAACATCAACAGATGGACGTTGTGTAGCAATTACTAAGTGCATTCCGGCAGCTCTTGCCTTTTGTGCCAATCTACAAATTGCATCCTCAACATCACCTTTTGCAACCATCATCAAGTCTGCCAACTCGTCTACAATTATAACTATATGTGGTAGTTTTCCGAAATTATCTTCTTTTTCTATTACTTCGTTATAGCCTTTTAAGTCTCTTACACCTTTTGACGCAAACATTGTATATCTGTTTTCCATTTCTTGAACAGCCCATGCAAGTGCTCCTGCAGCCTTTTTAGGATCTGTTACTACCGGAATTAATAAGTGTGGAATTCCATTATATACAGATAATTCAACTATTTTAGGATCAATCATAACAAGCTTTGCTTCACTTGGTTTTGCCTTATATATTATGCTTGCAATTAGAGTATTTATACATACACTCTTACCAGAACCAGTTGCACCAGCAATTAAAACGTGTGGCATTTTTGCAATATCTGTTACAATTGCATCACCAGAAACATCTTTTCCAAGTGCAAATGCGAGTTTCGACTTGTGTTCTTTAAATTCATCTGTTTGTAAAATATCTCTTATGTGTACAACTTCACTTTCTTCATTTGGCACTTCTATACCAACAGCTTGTTTTCCTGGGATTGGTGCTTCAATTCTTATTGATTTAGCGGCCAAATTTAAAGCTATATCATCTGCAAGGTTTGCAATTTTACTTACACGCACTCCTTCTGCAGGTTTTAATTCATATCTTGTTATAGCAGGTCCGACCGAAACATTTTCTACTTTTGCAGAAACACCAAAACTATATAGTGTTTTTTGTAATTTCGAAGCAGTATCTGCTAGTGCTCTTTTTCCACCCTTTAAGCCTTTTGATGTTCCTTCGCTTAATAGATTTAGTGGCGGAAATTCATAGTTTTCATCCTCAACAGTAAGCGTGTGCTCTAATTGTAAAACTTCTTTTGTCTTATCTTCCTTCTGTTCTTCTTGTTTCTTAAATAATGGATCTTCTATAAATTCTGGTGATTGTTTTCTTTCTTCTGATTTTTCTGTTCTTACTTTTTTATCATCTTTTATTTCTTTTTCAACATCAAATAATTTAGAAGATTTTCCAATATCCTTACCATTCAAATTTATTTGGAGTTGTTCAACATCTAAAGCAGCCTTTTCTTTTTCTAGCCTTTCTCTTAATTTTCTCTCTTTTTTAGTCTCTTTTCTTTCATCTATTCCAATTATTTTGTCCTCATCGTTCTCTGGTTCTGCTTTTGCGTATTGCTGTTGTTTTACTTTTTTAGCATTCTTTCTCTCTTCTGTACCATCTATAAAATCTGATATTCTATTTACTAAATCTATTCCAAACATAGATACAGTAAGTGCAATTATTCCTCCTGATGCAATTATTATAGTTCCTACTTTTTCAAATAGATTTATAAGTGGAATTGTAACAATAGCTCCAATAGCACCACCTCCAGCGCCATTAGCACCAAGTTCAAAGAATTGTTTCATAACATTTTCCATGCTTCTGTTTTCTATTACAACATTTCCTTGATATATTTCGTAGACATTAAAAATTACTGCTATGCACAACAATAATGCAGAAAACTGGGCTATTTTTTTAGACCACGAGGTTTCTCCTTGGTATGCAATATATATTGCCAATATAAAAACCCCAACTGGCAAGAAATATTTTATATATCCCATTATTCCACCTAAAAATGGACTCAAGTGTTCTCCTATAAATCCTGAATTTGTATATATTAAAACCGCTAATAATATGCTTGCTATTATCATTACAGCCACAACTACATTTATATTAACTTGTTGCTTCTTCTTTTTTCTTCCTCTCTTTGCCATATGTTCCTCCCTTTGCCTACTTTTCTTAAAGTATTTTTTATACTTAGATATTCTATCATATTAATTATTAAATTTCCATATTTTTTTAGCATTTGCCAAACAAATTTTCTTCAATACAAAATTAACCAATATAAACTTTGGAATTTATATTGGTCAAATCGCACTATTTTACTTCTTTTCTATTATTTTCTATTACTCTTAAAGCATCTTCTAGTGTAACTTGTACGCCAGCCAAAATGTTATCAGCATATGCCTTTGTTCCATTAGAAATTTCTCTAGCCATATCGTTAGCATTTTCAATTATCTTATTTTTTTGCTCATATGCTTTTCTAGTAATTTCATGTTCATCTATCATCGAAATTATTCTGTTTTCGGCTTCTTTTACTATTTCACTAGCTTCTTCATTGGCTTTGCTTATTATTCTGTCATGCTCTTCTTTAATTACCTTTGCTTGTTTCAATTCCTCCGGTAATTTTAATCTAATTTCTTTTATTATGTCTAACACTTCTTCTTTGTCTATAATAGCTTTGTGGGTAAAAGGCACTTCCTTACTATTTTCTAGCATATCTTCAATTGTTTCTAACAAGGTAAATATCTCCATGTTTTCCCCTTTCATTTAAGAAATATTAATGATACTCTTCCATACTTTCTTAAATCGTATATTTTGTAATTAATATTCATATTATTTATTCTATTTATATCTCTTTCTGGTTCATCTGTTTCAATTATAATTATTCCATCATCTTTTAATAATTGTAAATTACTTATTTTTTCTATAGCATCAGGTGCAAATTCTTCCTTGTATGGTGGATCTAAAAATATAATATCGAATTTGATATTTTTAACTGTATTAATGCAATCTATATAATCTTTGTTATATACTATTGCTTTTTCTTTTAGTTTTGTTTTTTCTAGATTTTTCTCAATCATAGCAACAGCTTTACTTGATTTATCACAGAAATAAACCTGTTTTGCTCTTCTACTAAGAAATTCTATTCCAATTGCTCCACTTCCAGCAAATAAATCTAATACAGTAGTATCTTCTATATCATTTTGAATTATATTAAAAAGTGACTCTTTAACCCTGTCTAATGTTGGTCTTGTGCTTATGTCTTCAATAGAATGTAATACAGTGCCTCTAGCACTTCCACTTATTACTCTCATGTATGTATCCTCCAACAGCATTATTTTGCATATTAACAGATATTAAATGGTAACTTTATACATATATTTTATCTAATTTTTCATAGATGTCAATATTTATAATGCAATTGTAACATACATTTAATAGTGCTGTAACATTTCTTATCTACTTAACATTTAAAATTTCAAAAAATAACATTCTAATACTCGAAATAATTTACGTTTTCGCCAAATTTGACTAGAGTGCGCCTTGAGGTGTCCGAAGGAGCTCCGATCAAGCACAACATGTCGAATTTAAGAAAACAAATTATTTCGGTATAAAAAGTTTTTGTTGTTATAAAAAAGTAAAGCAAAAAATCCGGAAATTTTCCAAACCTTTTGCTTTCGTTCTTTTTATGTCTTGTTTTAGTTATCTTGTTCTTTGTTTATGTCTTTTATTAATTCCAGTTGTGATATTAATAAAGACTCCATTTTTGCTTTGTATACGTCAAATTGTTTTTGTAAATCTTCAAAATCTTTTTTCTTTAATAATATTTGTTGTTCTAATGAAGCTAATGATTGTTTTGCATCAGATTCAGCATCTTTTATTATTTGGTCAGCTTGTTGTTTTGCAACATTTTTTATATCTTCAGCTGTAGATTGAGCCATTATAAGTGTATTGTTTAATGTACCTTCTATTTGTTTATAATGTTCAAGTTTTCCGTTTAATTCTGCTATTTTATCTTGATTTTCGTTACTCTCTTTGTATAATTTTTCGTAGCATGCTGTTAATTCATCCAAGAAATCATCAACTTCTTCTACACTATATCCATTCATCATTTGTTTTGAAAATTTCTTGTTTTCAATTTCTAAAGGTGTAATCATTTTTGCTTCCTCCCAATTACATTTAGTCTAATTATTGCCTGCATTTTTTAACCAAGAAACAGATAATTTGTTTTTAATCTCTTCTCTTGCCATTTCATTTGTTATTTCGTAATTGTATGGTGCAATTAAGAATATAGAATTAGATACTTTTTGAATGTGTCCGTCTAAAGCATGAACAGCTCCACTTACTACATCAATTATTCTTCTTGCAACATCTTTATTTACATATTCAAGATTTACTATTACAGATTGTTTTTCTTTTAGTAAATCACATATATCTTCTGCTTGATCAAATGTTGTTGGTTGTGATATAACCATTTTCACTTGTTGAGGTTGAGGCATTGCTACAACTTTGTTGTTACGTCTTCCCCATAATTTATTTTCTTTATTATTTTCCTCTTCTTCTTCCATCTCTTCGTTATTTTCTACGTAATCTTCTTCCTCTTCTTCATTTGCATCCATTCCAAATGCTCCCCAGATTTTATTCATTATAGCTCCTGACATTATAAACCTCCTAAAATTTCATCGTCCTTTGTAAAAATTACTAGCTATAGTATCTATCTTTTTAGCTTTATTGTCAATAGTATTTTTAATATTGTAATTTTAATTTAATATTCTGTAACATTATTGTAACATTTGTTCATCAGTCGGGTTTAGTACAATTTCATCATAAAGTGCTATATTTCTCATGCTATATATTTGCGAACTAGTAAACCCAAGTTCTTCTAATTCCTCTGTTTTATACTGTCTAACTATACAATATTCGTCATTTTGTTTTAATATTTTCACTAGCATTTTATTGTAATAACCATTTCTGTTTCTTACAACATATGATAATCCGTTTTCTTCTTTTATTGCTTCATTTGGAATTCTAAAGCCTTCTGCATCCCACCAAATTATATCAAAAGATATTTTTCTATATGCAATTAGTTTTTCAACATCATTTGTAATTTTTACAGTAATTGTTTTAGACCCATCATCTTCATCTATAATATTTTCCACACTAGCTTTTAAAGTATCAGAATTTTGCACTCTTATTTTGATTGTATCTCCCACTTTCGAGTTTTTTGCCTCATTTGTGTTAGAATTAAAAACAATGTAACATTGATAATTATTTATTATTTTTCCAACTTCTTCATTGCTTGCAACAGTTTGTCCAGTCTTTAATTTCAAGTCTTGTAAAAAGCTTTTATTAAATTTAGTAAAGTCCTCTGTTGTTAAAACACTCTCTAATCCATCTACTCTATAAGAAACAATTCCACTCTCTGGTGCATTTACATTTTCAGAATCTGATGTTAATCTATTTTCATATTCTTCTCTTTGGCTTAATAATTCTTTCAAACGAGAATTAGATGGGCTAGATATTTTAGCTTTCTTTGTTATGTATGAGTTTATATTTTTCTTATATTCTTGAATTTTCTGAGCATTATTTACTCCATAAATAGAGTCAAGTTCCTTCTCAATTTGGCTTTCTAATAACTTTACATCACTTGGAAAACTGCTTTTTTCGTTTTGCATTAGAGATTGTATTTCTACATCTAATTCAGCAATCTTATTTTTTAATTCTTCTTCTCCTGATGAATAGTATCTAAAAACAGAATCTCCTTTTGCAACTTTTTCACCTTCGTTTTTTATTTTTACCATTCCATTTTTATAATTTTGTCCTTTTACAACAGTTTCCTCTCTTATAATGTACCCAATATCACTTTCCTCTTGTGATATTTTTCCGTTTGTAACCATGAAGGTATTTGTAGGATTTTGGACAAGTTTAGCAACCAAATATACCGCATATATAAATACAAGTGCAAGTATTAAAACTACCGCAAATACTCTTCCTTTTCTAATTTTTTTCTCCAAAGTTTATCACCTTTCTATTAAATTCTACATAGAATCTGTGTTATTCAAAACCTACTAAATTAATTTAGTTTTCGTTTAGCTCTGCCTCTTTCAAAATAAGATTAACATTATCTTGAACATTTCCTAATCCGTCAATCCAAATTATATTTGGTATTTTTCTAAACCACGTTAATTGTCTTTTAGCATATCTACGTGTTTCCATCTTTATTTTTTCAATCATTTCTTCTTTAGAGTACATTCCATTCAAATAATCTATTACTTCTTTGTAACCTATTCCTTGTACAGATGTATGAAGCTCATCTCCATACTTTTTATACAATTGCTTAACTTCTTCTATTAGCCCTTTTTCAAGCATTATATCTACTCTTCTATTAATTCTATCATATAAAATTTCTCTAGGCATATTTATAGCAAACACTCTATAATCATATGGGACTCCATTTTTTCTAGATTCAATTTCTAGCTGAGTCTTTGTTTTTCCTGTTTCTTTATATATTTCCAATATTCTTATTATTCTTTTTTTATCATTTACACTAATATTCTTTACCGCTTCTGGGTCAATCTTTTTTGCTTCTTCATATAAATATCCGAGTCCCTTTTGTTCTGCTACTTTCTCTAGTTCTTTTCTGTATTCTAAATCAGTTTCAACTTCTGGATAATCGATTCCATATATTAAAGAATTAACATACAGTCCTGTTCCCCCAACGACTATTGGAGTTTTGTTTTTTTCAATTATTTCTTCCAATGCCTTAATAGCATCACTTTTATAATCAGATACACTATATCTTCTAGTTGGCTCAATATTTCCAACCAAATAGTGCTTAATTCCCTGCATCTCCTCTGCATCAGGTTTAGCGGTTCCAATACTCATTTCATCATAAATCTGCATAGAATCCGCAGACACAACTTCTCCTCCAATTTTTTTAGCAAGTTCAATCGAAAGAGCCGTTTTTCCGCTCGCAGTAGGGCCACAAATAACAATAACTTTCTGCATAATTTTTTCGTCCTTGTAAATATTTTATTTTGTAGTCATATTTTTACTAACTACATCATTTGTAACTTGGTTTTCTGTATTTGAAATTGAGTTTTCAACTACTACATTGTTAGAAATTTTATTTTCTACAGTTAAGTTTTCAACAGTAGTATTTACTGTATTACTAGCCGCTTCTTGTTGTTCTATTATTCTTCCTATCCCTTTTTCTATATTTCTAAAATAGAAAAATTCGCTAACAACAATAACCACAGCTATTATAAACATTACAACTGCTCTTTTATTTAATTGCTCTCCTGTTATTTCTCTATCCTTTCTCTTATTAAATGATCTTAACATGAAAGGAATTACTATTATTGAGTTTACTGGAACAAATGTAAATACAATCGTTTGTTTTGCCTGTGTTGCAATCCTTTTATCTATTCCTATAGAGCTAAAGAAATATACTATTAGCACAATTATGTATACAACTCCCATCGCAATCATTGTATATAAAAGTCTTTTTGTTTTTTCTATATTTTTATCTAATGAATGATATATTAAGAGTATTGATACTATATTTGCAACTAGTATAAATAATAATATAAATAATTTATCCATTTTTTCTGTTCCTTTCCTTATTCAAAGTTGTATTTAAAATAATGTTTAATACAACAAAATTATAAATTTTATCTTCTTGAAAATTTCTTTTCAATGTCATTTCTAGTCATCTTTATTGCAGTTGGTCTACCATGTGGGCATGTAAATGGATTTGGTAATTGTAATAGTTTATCTAATAATTGAATTACTTCTTGTCTTTCCAATACCATGTGTGCTTTTACTGCCGCCTTACATGCAACTGTTGCAATAAATTTTTCTTCAATTTCTTGTTTTGCAGTTCTTGCAACTGTATTTATTTCGTCTAATGTTTCTAAGAACAATTCCTTAGTTTCTAGGTCTAACAATACATCTGGAACACCACTTAGTTTGACTGTGTTTTCTCCAAACTCCTCTACCATAAATCCTGCTCTTTGGAATAGTTCTTTGTTATCTCTATATATTCCCATTTCTTTATGTGTTAATGTTATAATATCTGGCAATAACATTAATTGAGAATCTTTCGTGTCATTATTATAGTAATTTTGTCTTATCTTTTCATACATAATTCGCTCATGTGCTGCATGTTGATCGATTATGTATAAATCTGATTTCATTTCTATAATTATGTATGTATTAAAAGCAATTCCTATATATTTGTATACCGGTTTCGTAGCATAGCTAGACTCTCCTTCAAATACAGATACATTATCTTCCGCAGTCATTGGTTTAAATTCTTGAGATACATCTATTTTATCTTCTTCATTTTCTTCTTTTTTTACAGATATTCCAAATGTTTTCTCATACATCTCCATAAATTTAGAATCATTTACATTGTAGCTTTGAGATGGTTGGTTCTCAATTTGAGGAAGTTCAGTAGTACTAGTTTGAAAGCAATTACTATTCTCATCAACTGTTGTTGCTCCTTCGGTTACAAAATCTTCTTGTTGTTTATTTTCTACATTAGTTAGCTCTTGTGAGCTTTCTTCATTGTATTGATTAGTTTTACTCTCTATTTTTTCATTATTTTGTGTATCGGCTACTTCGCTATCATATTTTTCTCCATCTTCTTTTACGGCAGATATTACATTTTGCATTCTATTTAGTTTAGCCATAACATCTTCAAATGTCTGCTCGCTTTTCTTTTCTTTCTCATCAATACTCTCATCATTTTTTTTCCATGCTGTGTTTGGTGAAGAAGAAGTATTTTCAGTTGAAGTTGTTGCCTTTAAATCGGTTGCTAATGTATTTAGTTGTTTCACATCTTGTGTAAATGAATTATTAAATGCACTTTTTGCAGCCATGTCTCTAAATATTGAACTTCCCGTGTTTTCAATTTTAGGATTTAAATTTATATTTTCTGTGCTATACTTTGTTTTTTCTTCATCAATCTTATCTATGCTTTCTGTATCTGCAACTAAGTCTCCTTTTAATAATCCTTCTCTAATTGCATGATATATGGCCTTAAATATTTTTGTTTCTTCTTGGAATCTAACTTCTAATTTAGCAGGGTGAACATTCACATCAACCTTTCTAGGATCCATATCAATATTTAATACTAAAAATCCATGCTTTCCAATTGTAACAAATCCTTTAAAAGCTTGTTCTGCAGCACCAGATAAAGCCTTGTCCTTAACAAATCTATTATTTACGAAAAATAATTGATTACTTCTATTAGACCTTGAAATTACTGGCTTTCCAATAACACCTTTAACAATTATGTCATCATATGTATAGTCTATATCTATCAAGTTATCTGCAATTTCTTTTCCATAAATATTGTAAATTACAGGCTTAATTTCACCATTGCCAGATGTTTGTATAACTGTTTTACCTGTGTTAATTAACTTTACTGCAATCTCTGGATGTACAAGTGCAATTCTTGTTACAACATCTTCAATATAACCTGACTCTGTAAAATCTTTTTTCAAAAACTTATATCTTACTGGTGTATTATAAAATAAATTCTCTATTGTAATGCTTGTACCATTTGCACACCCTGCTTCTTCTTTGCTTAATATTTTTCCACCTTCAACAACAACTTCATATCCAGTATAGCTATCAGCCGTTTTAGAATCTAATGTAACCTTCGCAATTGACGCAATACTTGCCAAAGCCTCGCCTCTAAATCCCATAGACTTAATATCGTCTAAATCTTCTGCACTTCTTAGCTTACTAGTTGCATGTCTTTCAAAAGCAATTTCCAGGTCATCTTGCATTATTCCCTTTCCATTATCAGTAACCCTAATATACGAAATTCCACCATTTCTAATTTCTACAGTTATTGCTGTTGCTCCAGCATCAATCGAGTTTTCCATTACCTCTTTTACAACAGATGCAGGCCTTTCAATAACCTCACCCGCAGCTATTTTATTTATTGTTGAGTCATCTAATAAAACTATTTTTCCCATTGTATACCCCTTCTTCAAAGTACAATTTAATTGTAATTATTTTTGTAATCTTATAACTCTTTTTCATTCGTCTATTTTCATTGTAGATTATATCATTAATTCTATTTTTTTGTATAGCCTTTTTTCAATTTCTTTTAATGTTTTTTCAAACTTCCTTGTAACACATATTTTCAGTTTGAATAATATATACCATACGAAAGATTTAGAAATCATTATCTTTTTAAAGGAGGTAATTATAATGGGAAATTGCGGTTGCAATAGTGAACTTCTTTGGTTCATAATTTTATTCTTATTGCTTTTCTGCTGTGGTTGTGGTTGCGGATGTAACAGATCTTCTTGCTGCTAGACATTAAATTAGCAAAAGACTTACTTATATAAGGGGGTGAATTGTATGCCAGATAATAGTAGATGTTGTGGAAACAATTGCGGATGTGGTTGTTTCGGAGGAAATAACTGTATATGGATCTTCATTATATTAATAGTATTATGTTGTTGCTGTGGCGGAAATAACGGCTGCTGCTAATAGAAACTAATCCATAATTTTCTCGCTCATTCACCTTTTCGCCCATTAGGGACGGGGGATTTTGGGCGAAATACTTAAAAAGCTAAGTAGTATTTTATAACCACTTAGCTTTTACAATTTAAAAATTAGTTAAATCTATATACAAATCACTGCTTTTATGTTCTGTGCTTTTTACTTTCTTTATATTTCCTTTATAAAATTCAATTATATCAATTCTATCTCCTTCTAAATATAAAACACCATTTTGTATGTCTTCTAGTACCTCATAGCCTTGTAATTTTTTGCATTCAATTTCTCTTTTTTCTTGTTTTTCTTTTCCCATTTTTATATTATACTTTGATAAAAAATATGTTGTCATTACATTTTTTATTATGCTTGACCTGAATTTTATATATGAATTTATTTTTTCATTTCTTATAGAAAAGCACTTGCCATGCCAAAACACTTTAGATTGCTTATTATGTTCGTTAAAATAATCAAAAAAGTACTGTGAAAATACTGATATTATTTCATTTGATGTATTCCACTTTTCTTTATCTAAATCACTTATTACTACTAGTGGATCTGTAAAAATAAAACTTATTTCATCTGAGCCCAATATTGCTAAACATTTATATTTTTTAGTAAAAAATTCAGCTGTTTTCTCTAAAGTATTTCTAAAATTTCCTTCATAATTGTTCAGCAAATCATATTTTTTATTTTTTGTAACATCTTTTCCATCTAATCGTATAACTAATGGATTTTTAAAACTCACTCTCATGCTATACTTGCTCTGTATTTGAAAGAAATAACTATTCCACATTTAATTTCTCCTTCTAATTAACATCATAAGAGAGCACAATTGCTCTCTTAATTTTTACATACAATAACCAATATAAAATTGGGTCTATAATATAATTCGTGGATATGTTCCAACACATAAATTGTATGCTTATTTATTTTATCATAAAACAAATAATTTAACAATAATGATTTCATTATATAGTTTCATTCCGAAAAAATTAAATTAGCAATAAAATTTAATTTCATCTGTCTGTTGAGTTTCTTTCCACTTTGCTATAATTCTAAAATAGTTTAACTCAATAATCTCAAATAATCGACTTAAATCTTGATTTGAAATACGACTTGGATTACTTGCCAATATACATTTACCATTTTTAGTTAACCAAATTTTAGTAGAATTTTTAGATGGCTTTCCCTTTGAAACATGGACATGAATAGGTTCATTGAGCTCATTTGACCAAAAATAAACTTTGTATCCGCATTATTTCTAATAAACTAGGCAAGTTTAAGACCTCCTTCACGTGCATATTTAAAAAACAAATTAGCCCCTCTCTCAACTATTTGCTTAAATTCTTCTACTTCTTCATCTGAATAATTTCCTTCTCTTTCTATTATTTTATAGCTTGGGAGTTCAAAAACAACAGTATCAAATCCATGTTCAGTAGGTCTTTCAAAAGAAACTCTAATATACTCTTCACCATTATCTTTCTTTCTGATATCAGAAAAAACAACCTCAGTTTCATCTGGATATTTACATAGCGTATATACCATATTTTCACTCTCCTTTTATTTATTTTTACAATATTATTATATCATTTAAAATCTAGAAAAACTACTATTTTAATAAAATTTGTATATATAATTTATTAATATTTTTATATTTCCTGTCTGTATATTGATATATCACATATAACCAATAGTTATGTAAAAAAATAAACCCTTACAGTCTCAATAGAAAGACGTAAAAGTTTGTTTTTCCCTACTTTGGTTGGGCTGGCTAGATTCGAACTAGCGCATGCATGAGTCAAAGTCATGTGCCTTACCGCTTGGCTACAGCCCAATATATTATTTTATATGGGGTGGAATGTGGGACTCGAACCCACGGTCTCCAGTGCCACAAACTGGCGCGTTAACCAACTACGCTAAATCCACCATTGAATACTGCATTTAATTGCAATAACCAAATGCAGTATCTATTTTACCTCATAAAGTATATGTTTGTCAACAATTAATTCTTATTTTTTTAATTTTTTTCAAATTTCTTATTTTTATTTTAAGAAATTACCACTTTATTCTTCTACAGCCCAAATTATAAGTCTTCCTTTTGAGTTATCTGTACATGTTTGTAGCGAAATTTCTCTTTTTCCATTTGTTTCTCTCATTATAAAGTCGCCATCATCAGGAGATGTTTCATAAATGTTATAAATATTATATTTTAATTTTGTACCAGAATTATCTGTAATATACACTTTATCTCCTAATTTTAATTTATCATTATTTCCAAAGAAAGAGCCATTTCTGTAGTTGTGACCTGATATAACTGTATTTCCAGGTTGATTTAAGCCATTAGCACTATATAAAATTGCAACTGCAGCTTCTATAGATGATGGAGTTACTTTTTCTAGAATGGGATATTCCAAATTTATTGCTGGTATTTGTATCTTTCCATCTACATTATATCCTTTATATTGAACCCTCTTTGTTGCATTCCCTCCTGTAGTATTTGTATTAGTCGTTACATTTTCTACTGTTGGTAAATCTATATCTGGAAGTTCGACATTTTCTACTGTGTCGTTTCTTGCAATAGAATTTAGTTTTGTATCAAAGTCATCAAGTGCTTTTGAGGTATCTTTATCTATTGTCTTTTTTCTATATACATCATAACCTAGAAATCCCAATAAAATTAAAACAGCTATTACAACAATTCCTAATATTATAGTTAATATTTTCCCATATTTTCCTTCGCTCATCTCTTCCTCCTATAGTATAAAATCATATTACATCTATTATACCATATTTTATCCTTTTTGCCTATAATTTTGTCGTTTTTTCTAAATTTATCTATATCTACTTTTTATATTGCCATTCTATTAATTTCTTTTTGTCATTTTTATTACAATAACTAAACAATCTTTGGCCCCATTTTTCCACCTGCTAATATATGAAAATGCAAATGCATAACTTCTTGTCCTGCATCTTTTCCACAATTTGTTATAACTCTAAATCCATTTTGGTCTATTCCTAGTTGTTTGGCAATTTTGTTTATTGCTAAAAATATATTAGATGCAATTTCTTTATTTTCTTCATTTATTTCTAGCACATTTTCAATATGTTGCTTTGGTACAACTAAAATATGAATTGGTGCTGCTGGATTTATATCCTTAAATGCTAGCACGTTTTCATCTTCATATATCTTTGTTGAAGGAATTTCTCCTTTAATAATTTTACAAAAAATACAATCTTCCATACTCTTCTCCTTTTTCGCCCAATAGGGACGCCCTTTTGGGGGCGTTACATATTGATTATAAATTTTTCCGAGTCTTTTATAACATTTCGCCCAAAAAGGGGCGTCCCTATTGGGCGAAATTGTTATTCAAGTATTGCCTTTATTCTTCTAACTCCAGCTGAGCTTGCCTCTTCTTTCTTTATTTTAAAGTGTCCTAATTCTGAAGTATTTTTTACGTGAGGTCCTCCGCATAGTTCTTTTGATACTGTTTCTTTATCGTTTCCAATTGAATAAACAGTAACTATGTCTGGATATTTTTCTATGAACATGCACTCTGCTCCTGATTTTATTGCGTCGTCTTTCTTCATTTCTTCGCATTTTACATCTAAGCCTTGTGCTATCCATTCATTTACTAAGTCTTCTACTTTCTTCTTCTCGTCATCTGTAAGCTTGTGGTCACAGCTGAAGTCGAATCTCATTCTTTCTGGTGTTATGTTTGATCCTTTTTGATGTACATCTTTTCCAAGTATTACTTTTAATGCTGCATTTAATAAGTGTGTAGCTGTGTGGTATCTTACTTCTTGTTCACCTGTTCCGGCAAGTCCACCCTTGAATTTTTGCTCACTACCCATTCTAGATTTTTCTTGGTGCTCTTTGAATAGTTTGTCAAATTCTGTTGTGTCTACTTTTAATCCTGCTTCCCTTGCTAAATCTTGAGTAACCTCTGGTGGGAATCCATAAGTTTCGTATAGAGTAAATAAGTCTTGTCCTGAAATTGTGTCTTTTCCATCATTTTTCATTCTATTTACTATCTTGTTGAATTCTCTTTCTCCACGCTCAAGAGTTTTCTCAAATTTATCTTTTTCTTCTATTATTACACTCTTAATTTTATTGCTATTTTGATGTAGTTCAGGATACATTTCTTTTAAAGTATCTATATTTAAATCGATTAATTCTCCTAATTCATTTAAATTAATTTGTAGTTTTCTTAAATGTCTTACCATTCTACGGATTAATCTTCTTAAAATATATCCTCTATCAACATTGCTTGGAAGTCCACCATCTTGAATTATCATCATACTAGAACGTAAGTGTTCTGAAACAATTCTTCTGCTCTCTATGCTATCATTTTCTCCGGCTAATTCTTGTAATTTATCCATTACTGGTTTGAATAATTCTGTATCAAATGGAGTTTCTTTTCCTTGTAATAACATAGTCATTCTCTCTAGTCCAAGTCCTGTATCAACATTGTGTTGTTTTAATTTTGTGTATTTTCCATCTTTTGTCTTGAAGAATTCCATAAATACGTTATTCCAAATTTCAACATATTTACCACATCCACAAGATGGGTTACAATTTTCTGAGCATTTTGGCTTTCCTGTATCATAAAACATTTCTGTATCTGGTCCACAAGGTCCTTCTTCTCCGGCAATCCACCAGTTATCATCTTTTCCAAAATAATAAATTCTATCTTCTGGAATTCCTGCTTTTCTCCAACAAGAAGCTGTAACTTCGTCTCTTTGGCAGTCTTCGTCTCCTGCAAAGCATGTTACAGATAATTTTTCTACTGGTATTCCTAGTTCTTTTGTTAAGAACTCAAAACTCATTGCTATTGATTCTTCTTTAAAATAATCTCCTAAAGACCAGTTTCCAAGCATTTCGAAATATGTTAAGTGTCTGTTATCTCCAACTTCATCGATATCGTTTGTACGTAAGCATTTTTGGAAATCTGTTAAACGTGTTCCCTCTGGGTGCTTTTCTCCTAATAAATATGGTACTAATGGTTGCATTCCAGCAGTTGTGAATAATACAGATGGATCATTCTCTGGTATTAATGGTGCACTTGGAATTACAGCATGTCCATGTCTCTTGAAAAAATCTAAATATTTATTTCTTATTTCTATAGCCTTCATATAATTTCCTCTTTTCAAATTTTCTTATATAATTTTACCATTTAATCTCAATTTGTCAATTAAAACCTTGTAAATTTGGTTATAAATGATTATTTTATAAATCCTCAACATGTCACTCCTGGTCGGAGCTCCTTCGGACTCGTCAAAGGCGAGCTTCCAGTTTCGTTTTAAAAATAATCATTTATTCACCTAATTTAAGACAAAATTCCTATTAGCTCTCTTGTTTCATCATTGTTTTCTTTAATTTTTACATCTAAAATCTTATTTACAAATTTATCTGATTGTTCTTCCTCACCCGCAACTTTTACCATCATATAATTTGTTGTATGTCCTTTAAAGAAGCCATTTTCAAATTCTTCAAATAATACTTTTACAGTTTTACCTATGTAATTTTTGTTATGTTTGTTTTCTGTGCTATTTGATAATTCTATTAATTTGTTGCTTCTTTCCTCTTTTTTATTTCCGTCTATTTGGTTTGGCATCTTTTCCGCAACAGTTCCTCTTCTTGGTGAATATTTAAAAACATGTAATCTGTAAAAATCAATCTCTTTCAAGAATTCATATGTTTTTGCAAATTCTTCGTCTGTTTCTCCTGGGAAGCCCACTATTACATCTGTTGTAAAACTTGCCTCTGGATAATATTTTCTAAGTGTCGCAACTGCATCTCTATAAATTTGCGTGGTATATTTTCTATTCATCCTTTTTAAAGTTTCATCGCAACCACTCTGTAAAGACAAATGGAAATGGTCACAAATTTTATCTAATTTAGATAATCTTGTTGCAAATTCTTCGTCTACAATAGTTGGTTCTAATGAGCTAAGTCTTATTCTATCTATACCATCAATTTTGTTTATAGCCTCTAACAAATCTATTAATCTTATTTTTTTAGAAGTATTTTCATTATCAAAATCTTTACCATAAGAAGCAACATGTATTCCTGTTATTACAACCTCTTTAATTTCCTCTTTTGCAATTTTTTCAATTTCAGAAACAACACTCTCAATTTTTCTGCTTCTTATTCTTCCTCTTGCATATGGAATTATGCAGTATGAACAAAACATATTACATCCATCTTGTACTTTAACAACTGCTCTATTTTTTTCTGTATATGTAACATCGCCAAAGTCTAAAAATTCTTTTTGCTTTGATACATCGTCTATTTCAGCTTCCTGGCTTTTCTTGTCCTGCTCGGCCATTTTTTCCATATAGTTTTCCACAATTTGTACAATTTCATTCTTTTCATTTATGCCTAAAATTATATCTATTTCTGGAATTTGCTCTAATTCATTTTTTGCAACTTGCGCATAACAGCCACACACAACTAAAACAGCTGAAGGGTTTATCTCTTTAACTCTTCTAAGCATTTGCCTAGATTTTCTTTCTGCCATATTTGTAACAGTGCATGTATTTATTACATAAATATCTGCTTTTTGTGTATTCTCAACTATTTCATAATTATTCTTTATAAATTGCTGTTCCATCGCATTTGTTTCATACTGGTTAACCTTACAACCTAGAGTATAAAAACTGACTGTTTTCTTCATTTAAAGTTCATTCCTTACAATATATTTAGGTTTTATTTTGTCTCCTATAGACATTACATTTCTTACGAAATCAATTACTTGTCTATTTTAGCACGTTTCGGTAAAAATGGCAATAACAATATTATGTTTCTCTGTCATATTGTGCAAGAACAAATCTGAAAATTTTCAATTTTCTATCCTTACCCTCCCATTTATATTTCTCTATAAAATTAAAATTTTTTCATGTGCATTATTTTATATAATATATTTTTCTGAAAAGTAATTAAAATTAAATTTTACAAATCTTGCTAATTTTTCTTCATTTTAATTTTTATTTTTTTACACTCACGGCAATAAATATATAAAAATGTTTAATATTTTTATTTTGACGCATACTAATATTGTTATTAAACTTTATTTACCTTATTATTATTTCTTTACTTATAGGTTTCTGTAAAGTTAAAGGTTTACATGTTATTATTTTATATATTTTAAAGGTATATTAACGTAGTTTATGCCTTATGAAAGGAACGTGACAAATTATGGCAGTAGATTATTGTATTATTGGATCAAGACTAAAACAAGCTAGAATTAAAGCTGGTTTAACTCAGCAAGAATTAGCAGAACAAACTAACCTTTCAGTTGCTTTTATTAGTAGAATTGAAAGAGGTAGTTCTCATATAAATTTAAAAAGATTAAGTGAATTTTGTACTATATTAAATGTTTCAGAAGGTTACATTTTAAGTGGTGTTTCTGATAAAAATGAGAAATATTTATATAACGAGTTTAACGATATATTAAAAAAATGTTCTCCAGAAAAACAAAAACTAATTTATAAACTTTCTCAAGTAATAGCTGAAGAAGATGAAACATATAAATCAAAAAAATAACACAATAACTGAGAACAGCTTTTATATTTTATTTTGTGTATTCGTCAACCCGTCGTATAACGACGGGTTGCATTTTTAGCTATAACTATCTATAACATTTTGTTCTCTCTACTTTTTTATTTTACGAAAAAAAACAGGTTAATCTTTTTAATTTTTATTTCACTATTTTCATCATAAATTTCCAAAATTTTTATTGATAATTACACCTCATTATGCTAATATTAATACTGAAATATTTAACTATTTCATATTATCTTATAGGAGGGATATTTATATGGATTTTAAGCAATGGAATACTTTTAATACAGGAGAATGGACACATGAAATCGACGTTAGAGATTTCATTCAAAAGAACTATACTCCATACACAGGAGATGAAAGTTTCTTATCTGGTGCTACAGAAAGAACTTTAAAATTATGGAATAAAGTTCTTAAATTATATGAAAAAGAGAAAGAAAACGGCGTTCTAGATGTTGATACAAAAACTCCTTCTGGAATTAATAGATACGAGGCTGGATACTTAGACAAAGATTTAGAGGAAATAGTTGGTTTCCAAACAGATGCCCCATTAAAAAGAGCTATAATGCCAAATGGTGGAATTAGAATTGTAGAAAAATCTTGCGAATCTTATGGTTACAAGGTTGATGACGAGGTTGAATACATTTATCACAATTTAAGAAAAACGCACAATGACGGTGTTTTCGATGTTTACACACCAGA
>OLVX01000147.1_pt1 | contig 69998 bp, 57 predicted proteins | sample 1673271 | NCBI WGS metagenome assembly OLVX01 (sample SAMEA3178939, study PRJEB25190) | human gut metagenome | biome: human gut; feature: human-associated habitat; material: faeces | place: Austria | collected 2013
GATTCCCATTTGCCTGTTTGCGGGTAGGGCCTTTCGCCTGTTTTGCTCATCACATGTTCTTCTTTCCATGGAATTGCCACGACCGGGTCATGCAAGTGCTTTCTCTACCTCCATCTTTCATTTGGGGATTTCTCCTTTCAACTTGTTCAGCCAGTCAGTTCTGTGGGTTCTTTCAAGCCCTGTCTCAAAGTCCAAATAAGTGATGCAAAACACAGTGAATACCATGATCAAACACAGCGAGAGGAGGTGGCAAGGATGGCAAAGGCCGCAAGATCATCTGAGAAAGTACCTAAATCCCGTGCGGCTCTTACTCCTGAAGCAAGAGAGAAGCAACTGATCGCCTTAGCCATTGATGTTGCCGAAGAGCAAATGCGCAACGGCACTGCTTCCTCTCAGGTGATTTCCCATTTTCTGAAACTCGGCTCCACCAGAGCCCAGATCGAAAAAGAATTGCTTGAGAAGCAAAGGGATCTTGCCGCGGCAAAGGCCGAAGCGATCGAGTCCTCCGCCAAGATGGAGGATCTGTACCTCAAGGCGGCCAAGGCTATGAAGAGCTATCAGGGGCAGGAGGACGAAGAGGATGAATATTAAAAGCTATTCAGAGCTTATTCTTCTTCCAACCTTTGAAGATCGCTTTGAGTATCTTCGGCTTGACGGCATCGTCGGCGAAACGACTTTCGGCTTCGACCGTTATATGAACCAGGTCTTTTACAGGTCGCTGGAATGGAAGAAGATCCGAGACGCGGTGATTACAAGAGATCTTGGCTGCGACCTTGGCATCGAAGGTCACGAGATATTTGGTCGAGTCATCATTCACCATCTGAACCCGATTCGGCAGAGAGATCTTCTGGAACGGACAGACATTCTACTCGACCCTGAGTATCTCATCACAACGACCCATGAGACGCATCAGGCAATTCACTACGGTGACAAAAATCTGTTGCTCACCGAACCATCGCAGCGGACAAGGAACGATACTTGTCCCTGGAAACATTAAACCAAAGGAGGAACCGACTATGCAGAATAATCCTCGCAAGCAGGACATCATTCAGGAGCTTCGCGGTAAGCGTCAGGATGTGACGGAACTCTGCACTCAGGCAGAAGCGGTCAATGAGCCGCATACTGGCTCCGGCATTGTTACGGGCTGTCTCTATCTGAATGTGCGTAAGCTGCCTGACATCAACGCAGATGTTGCGGTTGTCATTGACGCGCTGACACAGGTCTGTGTTGACTTGGATGCGTCCACGGAAGACTTTTACAAAGTTCGCACTTCTGATGGGGTCGAGGGCTTTTGTATGAGAAAGTACATTGCCCTTTCCAAGTAAGGAGTGCATTTATGGATACGACTGAAAGCATCCTGACATCGGTGAAGAAGCTTCTCGGAATTGACGAGAGCTATACTCACTTTGATGCTGACCTCATCATGCACATCAACTCCGTCTTTTCCATTCTGGGGCAGATGGGAGTTGGCCCGAAGAAAGGCTTTGCCATTTCAGGGGCTGATGAAAAGTGGTCTGACTTTCTGGAGGATGACCCTGGTCGGCTTGCCCTTGTAAAATCTTATATGCACCTTAAAGTTCGGCTGCTTTTCGACCTGCCTACCGCTTCCTCTGCTGTTGACGCGATGAACCGTCAAATCAGCGAGTTTGAGTGGCGGCTTTTCGTGGCGGCCGATAATGCTGCAAGAGAGGAGGAAAGTCAAAATGGATGAACTTTGCCACTATGGCATCAAAGGCCAGAAATGGGGCGTTCGCCGTTTCCAGAATTCAGACGGCAGTTACACTTCTGAGGGAAAACGCCGCGCTCAGCAGCAGGAGAAGAAAGATCCTGTGAAAGAGATGAAAGATGAAGACCTTAGAAAGGCAATCAATCGGTTATCTCTGGAAAACAAATATAAGGATCTGACTAAAAAGCCGACCCCGCCCTCCAAGCTTGAGTCGACCAAGAAAGCTGTGGATGCCACTTCCGAACTTGTCAATCGGGCGAAGAAGATGGATCAGGACAGCCGCAATGCTACGAAGAAAGAGCGGATGGACCTGAGCAAGAAGACCGACAAGGAGCTTCGCGACCAGATCAACCGCGAGCTTTTGGAACGGCAGTACAACGATCTGTTTGCCAAGGAGTCGGTGTCTAAAGGCCGCCGCTATCTTTCCGATGTGCTTGACAACGCTGGAACGGTTTTGGCTGTCGGCAGCTCGGCTCTGAGTATTGCTCTCGCAATTCAGCAGTTGCAGAAGAAGGCGGGGTAATACTGGATGGCCCTGTCGAATACTGCTGTTCCCCGGTATTACGGAAAGTTTCGTGAAGCGGTGATTCGTGGTGAGATCCCTGTCTGCAAAGAGATTTCCATGGAGATGAACCGGATCGACGATCTGATCGCAAATCCAGGAATCTATTACGATGATAAAGCCGTTGAGGGCTGGATCAAGTATTGCGAGGCAGAGATGACCCTGACGGATGGTTCCGATCTTCACCTCCTTGACAGCTTCAAGCTGTGGGGCGAGCAGGTATTCGGCTGGTATTACTTTGTGGAGCGCACGGTCTATGAGCCGAACGCGGACGGACGAGGCGGGCACTATGTCAAGAAGATGATCAAGAAGCGGCTTGTGAACAAGCAATACCTGATCGTCGGACGAGGCGCCGCTAAGTCAATCTATGATTCGTGCATCCAATCATTCTTTGAGAATGTGGACACAAGTACGACCCATCAGATCACGACAGCTCCAACCATGAAGCTTGCCGAAGAGGTCATGTCACCAATCCGCACTGCCATTACAAGAGCCCGCGGCCCCGTATTCCAATTTCTGACCCAAGGCTCACTTCAGAACACAACCGGTTCGCAGGCCAATCGCGTCAAGTTGGCCTCGACCAAGAAAGGCATTGAGAACTTTCTGACCGGCTCCCTCATTGAGATCCGCCCTATGTCGATCAACAAGCTGCAAGGTCTTCGATGCAAGATCGCAACCGTAGACGAGTGGCTCTCCGGCGACATTCGCGAGGATGTTATCGGCGCTATCGAGCAGGGCGCTTCCAAGGTGGACGACTATCTGATCGTGGCCACCAGTTCGGAGGGTACTGTTCGTAATGGCGCCGGCGACACCATCAAAATGGAGCTTATGAGCATTCTCAAGGGGGATTATCCAAACCCGCATGTTTCGATCTGGTGGTACAAGCTCGACTCTGTCGACGAGGTCGGCTATCCGGAGATGTGGATGAAGGCAAACCCGAACATCGGAAAGACGGTAAGTTACGAGACTTATCAGCTTGATGTGGAACGCGCCGAGAAAGCGCCTGCCGCAAGGAATGATATTCTTGCCAAGCGTTTCGGACTGCCGATGGAGGGTTATACCTATTACTTCACCTACGAAGAGACACTGCCGCATCGCAAACGCGATTACTGGCAGATGGCCTGCGCGCTTGGCGGAGACCTTTCTCAGGGTGACGACTTCTGTTCGTTCACCTTTTTGTTCCCGCTGCGTAACGGTTCCTTTGGTGTGAAGACCAGAAACTACATTACTTCCAGAACGCTGAATAAGCTGCCCGCTGCTATGCGTAATAAGTATGAGCAGTTTATGGATGAGGGCAGTCTTGTCGTTTTGGATGGAACGGTTCTGGACCCGATGCAGGTCTATGAGGACTTGGACGAGTACATCGTTGCGTGTGGGTATGATGTCCGCTGCTTTGGCTATGACCCATACAACGCCAAGGAGTTTGTGGAACGCTGGGCGGCTGAGAACGGCCCGTTCGGCATTGAGAAAGTCATTCAGGGCGCGAAGACGGAGTCCGTTCCATTGGGTGAGCTGAAGAAGCTGGCCGAAGACCGGATGCTCCTCTTTGACGAAGAGCTGATGACCTATGCCATGGGCAACTGCATCGCCATGGAAGATACCAACGGAAACCGGAAGCTGATGAAGAAGCGGTACGAGCAGAAAATCGACGCTGTGTCGGCTATGATGGATGCCTATATCGCTTACAAGCGGAATCCGGAAGCATTTGAATAAGAGAGGAGGATGTCATGGATTACCTTGACAAGCCTGACCCGCAAACTTTTATCGCTCACCATGGCATCAAAGGCCAGAAGTGGGGCGTTCGCCGTTTCCAGAATGCGGACGGTAGCTTGACAAAGGCTGGGAAAGAGCGATACAATGAACAAAACAGCTCCGATTCAAGTGATAACCACGAGAACCAAAAGTTTCATTTGACTGAAAAGCAGAAGAAATATTGCAAAACTGTTGCGATTGCCACAGGAGCCGCATTGGTCGCTTATGCTGGTTTTAAGCTTGCAGATAGTGGTGAATTGAATAGACTCTGCGAAAAAGCAAAAGAGTTGAGCCTTGGTGCTGACTATAAAAGCTTTTCAAGAAACGATTCTTTTACAGGTGAGATGAGCGTATCACAAGTAAAAGAGAGGTTCCTTAATCGCATTAACCCTGAGTATGGCAATTCTCTCGGAAGTTTCATGAATTGTAGGCGGTGTACTTTTGCCTATGAACTTTCAAGGCGTGGCTATGATGTGCAGGCGACTAAAACTCTTATTGGAACGGGTCAGGATGCAAACGGAATGAACCAAATGCTGTTTGTGCCACGATTCACGAAAAAAGAGTACAAGGAAGCTTGGAATGCATATACTCATGATTCTTCCATCTATGCCGCTAATAACTTTATAAAAAGGCTTACTGGTGGTTTTTCAGAGGACATACATCTTTCTAAGAAAAATGCCATCGGGGATGTGTATGACGCATTGAGCAAAATGCCTAATTCTGCAAGAGGCGAGTTATCCGTAACGTGGAAGGGGCATAATGGCGGTCATAGTCTTGCTTGGGAAGTCATCAATAACAAGCCTGTTATTTTTGATTTCCAGACCCATAAGGTATATGAGACGCCCGATAAGTTTTCTGAAATTGCCAACATGTTCGACGGATTTAGTACCGCTACATCATGCCGACTTGATGATAAGGACCTAAATCTCGATCTTCTTCGGCGATGGGTAAAGCACAGCTAAATTTCTGGAGGCCTAATGATGAAAGAGCAAAGGTTTGATAAACAACCGCTTAATTCCGCAATCAAATTTAAGTCTACAAATATGCTTTTGGAAGAGTTTATTTCCGATTACTTCAAGCGACACCCAGAAGCAAAGCATACCAGTCAAGCTGAAAGAAGATTGAAACGAGAGTTCTATTTGTCTATACTGAAACGGAGCTTTCTACGCAAATCTTCAAGCAGTTTAGATAATTAAATCATTTACAATGCTCCGCAGACTTTGAACGGTCTGCGGAATTTTTTATGCCATGAAGGAGGTGATGAGTTCCGAATGGAAATGACAGTTGCCACGCGGCTAAAGCACGCATGGAATACATTCATGAACCGAGATTCTTATGTTTCTCGGATGTCGATTGGGCCGAGTTACGGTTATCGCCCCGACCGTCCACTCTTCAGCCGTGGAAATGAGCGTTCGATCATTACCTCGGTCTATAACCGTATTGCGCTGGATGTCTCATCTATGACCGTTCAGCATGTGCGACTGGATGGCAGCGACCGATTCAAGGAGGTCATCGAGAGTGGGCTTAATAACTGTTTAACGGTAGAAGCCAATGTTGACCAGACCGGAAGGGCCTTTATGCAGGACATTGTTATGTCGATGCTGGATGAGGGCTGCGTTGCTATCATTCCTGTCGATACAAACTTTGATCCTGAGAAAACCGGCGGCATTGACATCGAGACGATGCGGACCGGCAAGATTCTTGAATGGTTCCCGCAGCATGTAAAGGTTCGCGTCTACAATGACCAGCGCGGTGAGAAAGAGGATATTCTTGTCCCCAAGAGTACCGTCGGCATTGTGGAGAATCCTTTCTACGCGGTCATGAATGAACCGAACTCTACGATGCAGCGGCTTATCCGCAAGCTGAACCTGCTGGACGCCATTGACGAGCAGAACAGTTCCGGAAAGCTGAACCTCATCATTCAGTTGCCGTATGTCATCAAGACAGAAGCACGTCGTCAACAGGCGGAATTGCGCCGACAAGATATCGAGAACCAGTTAGCCAGCTCCAAATACGGTGTTGCATACACTGACGGAACTGAGCATGTGGTCCAACTGAATCGCCCCGTCGAGAACAACCTGATGTCCCAGATCGAATACCTGACGAGTATGCTTTACAGCCAGTTAGGTTTGACCCAGGGCATTCTGGATGGCTCTGCCGACGATAAGACGATGCAGAACTACCTGACTCGAATCGTTGAGCCAATCCTCTCTGCCATTGTTGATGAGATCAAGAGGAAATTCCTCACTAAAACTGCTCGGTCGCAAAAGCAGTCCATCCTGTTCTTCCGAGATCCCTTCAAGCTGGTGCCTGTCGATAAGATCGCTGAGATGACTGACAAGTTCACCCGCAACGAGGTCATGACCTCGAACGAGATCCGGCAGAAGATCGGCATGAAGCCTTCTTCCGACCCAAAGGCGGACGAGCTGCGCAACAGCAATCTGAGCGCACCGGCGGAAAGCACGCCGGCATCAACACCGAAGGAGGACAACAATCAAAATGGAGAAGAAACTTAAGTACGACTTCAGCGGCTGGGCGACGCGCAATGACCTTGTGTGCAGTGATGGCCGCACCATTCGCCGTGATGCGTTTGCGCATTGCGACGGAAAGACCGTCCCCCTCGTATGGAATCACCAGCATGACGACCCGACCAATATTCTGGGCCATGCGCTGCTGGAGAACCGCGAGGATGGCGTTTACGCTTACTGCACATTCAACGAAACTGCTGCCGGTAAGGCTGCTAAGCTGATCGTGCAGCATGGAGATGTGGATTCCCTGTCTATCTATGCCAACGGCCTGAAGCAGCAGGGCGGAAATGTGATGCATGGTGACATCAAGGAGCTGAGCCTTGTGGTCGCCGGTGCAAATCCCGGAGCATTCATCGACTTTGTCGATCTTGCTCATGGAGAGGGCGCTGAGCAGGAAGTCATCTTCTGCGCCAACGAACCTATCACGCTCGCCCATGCAGATGAAGGCAAAGCTGATGACTCTGCCGATGACGGCAAGAAAGACACCGGAGACGGCGACACCGTTGAAGATGTCATCAACAGCCTGACCGAAAAGCAGAAGACCGTTGTGGTTGCTCTGCTCGCCAATGCTATGGCCCACAGCGATTCTGACGACGATGATGGCGAAGAGAAGAAGGACGACGGCCACATCGAACATTCTGACAAATCCGAAGGAGGAGACAAGACTATGAAACACAATGTTTTCGAGAAGCCTGAGGACAATCAGGCGACCACCCTGAGCCATTCCGCTCAGACTGAGATCATCGCCAGCGCCAAGCTCAAGAGCGTCGGCACTCTTCAGGGGGCTATGAAGCTTTACGCCGAGCAGCATAACGATACTCTGAAGCACGGTATCGACGACATCGAGGCCCTGTTCCCCGAGTATAAGGATCTGCGCACCGGCGCTCCTGAGCTCATCACCCGTGACCAGGGTTGGGTCAATGTGGTCATGAACAAGGTCCACAAGAGCCCTATCAGCCGTATCCGTACCCGCAACATGGATGCCCGCGGCGATGATATCCGCGCGCATGGTTACCAGAAGGGCAAGAAGAAGGTTCCTTCCGGCAACATGAAGCTGATGAAGCGCACCACCGATCCGCAGACCATCTACATCACTGACTCCATGCACCGCGATGACATCATCGACATCACCGATTTCGATGTGGTCGAGTACCAGTACGGTGTGATGCGTCAGACTCTGCTGGAAGAGGTCGCTACCGCTATCCTGATCGGTGACGGTCGCGATGAGGCTGATGAGCACAAGATCTCTGAGGAGCATGTCCGTTCTATCTGGAATGACGACGATCTCTACACCATCCACTATGATGTGGACATCGAGGCTGCCCGCAACGAGCTTCAGGGTACCGGCACCGCTTCCCGTTTCGGCGAGAACTACATCTACGCCGAGGCGATCATCACGGCTGCCCTTTACTCCCGCGAGAAGTTCAAGGGCACCGGCACTCCCGACTTCTTCTGCACGCCGCATCTGGTGAATGTGATGCTGCTGGCCCGCGACACCAACGGTCGCCGCATCTACAACTCCAAGGCTGATCTGGCTGCCGCGCTGAACATCAATGAGCTGCACACTGCTGAGCAGTTCGAGGGTCTGGCCCGCACCGACAAGACCGGCAAGAAGCATAACCTGCTGGGTATCTTCGTCAACCTGAGCGACTATACCGTCGGCTCTACCAAGGGCGGCGAGATCACCCGCTTCAACCAGTTCGACATCGACTTCAACCAGGAGAAGTACCTGATCGAGACTCGTCTGTCCGGTGCGCTGACCAGACTGTGGTCTGCTATCGCACTGGAAGAGCCCGTGAAGGCCTCTTCCGGCCAGACCGAGGATACCGGTCACGACGGCACCTAAGGGAGAAAATTCAAAATGGCAAAATTTTACGGACCGGTAGGCTATGCTGAAACGGTGGAAACGGCGCCTGGTGTATATGTGGAAAAGATCACGGAGCGGATGTACTTCGGAGACTTGACCCGTAACACCAGGCGTCTTCAGTCATCGGAAACGCTCAATGACGACATCAATGTTGCGAACGAGATCAGCATAGTCGCCGATCCGTTTGCCAACCAGAATTTCCACCGAATGCGGTATGTTGGCTTTATGGGGGCAAATTGGAAAATCTCCAATGTTGAAGTCCATTATCCAAGATTGATCCTGACGATCGGAGGTGTCTACAATGGAGAGACTGCTTCTTCAGAAGACGCTATCTGACATTCTTGGATGCCCAGAACGAGGCGAAAAGTGCCGTGTGTACTTTCAGCCTCCCGCCAGCAAGGAAATGATTTATGACTGCATCGTTTACGAGCGCAGCCGTATTGAACCTACTTTTGCTGACAATCAGCCCTATGCGCTTCACGACCGGTATCAGGTGACTGTGATTTACAGAAATCCTGACAGCGAGATCCCAAGCAAGATCGCACTTCTTCCGATGTGCAGCCATGAACGCCACTATACCAAAGAAAACCTGAACCATGATGTGTTCAACCTATATTTCTAACCTTACAAGGAGGAAACAACTATGAGTAAGATCAAGTGGGACGAAACTGGTAAGCGCCTGTATGAAACTGGCGTTGACCACGGTGTTCTGTTCCCGATGGGCGAGGACAATGCATACGGCAAAGGTGTTCCCTGGTACGGCCTGAGCGCCGTTAACGAGAGCCCCTCCGGCGGCGAGCCTAATGCCGTATGGGCGGACAACATCAAGTACCTGAACCTGATGAGTGCCGAGGATTTCGGCGCCACCATCGAGGCTTACACCTATCCCGATGAGTTCGAGGCCTGCAACGGCTGCGCTGAGATCGCCCCGGGTGTCACCATCGCCCAGCAGGATCGCAAGATGTTCGGCTTCTGCTATCGCACGCTGATCGGCAACGATACGGTTGGTACGAACTATGGCTACAAGCTCCATCTGGTGTACGGTGCGCAGGCTTCTCCCTCTGAGAAGAACAACCAGACCGTGAACGACAGCCCCGAGGCTGCTACCATGAGCTGGGAGATCAGCACCACGCCTGTGGATGTTCCCAATTTCAAGCCGACCGCGCATCTGGTCATCGACTCCACCAAGACCGACAAGGCCAAGCTCGCGAAGCTGGAGGAGATGCTGTACGGCACCGATGGTGACCAGGCCACCGAACCCACGCTTCCGATGCCCGAGAAGGTCATCGAGCTGACGAAGGCTGCCGGCTGATCCACGGTACAAGAACTTCTAAAGCGGGGCTCTCTTCACCGAGGGCTCCGCTTTCTTTAATTTTTGAAAGGAGAAAGCATCATGCTTAAGAAAACCATCGCTTATACCGACTACAACGGTACCACTCGCAAGGAGGATTTTTACTTCAACCTGACACAGGCTGAGGTAACTGAACTGGAGGTCTCTGTTGAGGGAGGCCTGGTCGAAATGATCAACCGCATCGTTGCCGCGCAGAATGGCAAGGTCATCATTGAGACTTTCAAGGACATCATTCTGCGCGCTTACGGTGAGAAGTCTCCGGATGGCCGTCGATTCATCAAAAACCAGGAAGTCCGCGATGCCTTCGCTCAGACCGAGGCGTACAGCAACCTGTTCATGGAGCTGGCAACCGACGCTAAGGCTGCGAGCGAGTTCGTAAACGGCATCGTTCCTCCCAAGACGGAAAAGGCAGCCCCGGCCGATCAGAGTGCCGAAGCTCCCGCTGTTCCTGAAAACTGATGATAATGAGGACCGGCGATGCTGAAGATCACAGTGCCGGCTACCGAATTGTTTGACGGGGTCGGAAACTTTATCAACACCAAGGAGCAGACGCTCCAGTTGGAGCATTCGCTGGTCTCTCTTTCAAAATGGGAAGCCAAATGGCACAAGCCTTACTTGTCCCGCAAGGCGATGACCATAGAAGAGACGATCGACTACATCCGGTGCATGACACTGACACAGAATGTCGACCCGAATGTATATAAAGCGATCACTCCATCAAATTTGAAGACGGTCACGGAGTACATTGACGCTCCGATGACCGCCACGACCATCTCCAATGTAAAGAAAAAGGGCGGAAGCCGTAAAATCGTCACGGCAGAGGTCATTTATTATTGGATGATCTCCTACGGCATCCCGTTTGAGTGCCAGAAATGGCATCTGAACCGACTGCTGACCCTTATCAATGTGTGTAATGTGGAGGGGTCGCCGCCTCAGAAGCTTTCGAGAGCGGAGGTTGCCGCGCAGTATAAAGCGCTGAACGCTGCCCGACGGAAGCAGTGGAATACAAGGGGGTAACACCATGACAGAAAAAGAACTGAGAGCCAAAGTGGTTTCGATCGCAGAGAAGTATCTCGGATGCAAGGAAAGCGATGGCTCGCATAGAAAAATCATCGACCTCTATAACAGTCACAAACCGCTTGCACGAGGCTACCCCGTGAAATACACAGACGCCTGGTGCGCAACTTTTGTGAGCGCTGTGTTTATTGAGGCCGGCTTGACAGAGATCGCGCCGACTGAATGCGGATGCGGAGCAATGATCAATCTTTATAAGAAGATCGGTCGTTGGGAAGAGAATGATGCCTATGTCCCCTCTCCGGGTGATGTTGTTATGTACGACTGGCAAGATAACGGCGTTGGTGATAATACCGGTGCCGCTGATCATGTCGGTATTGTGGCAAGTGTTTCCGGAAATTCCATCAAGGTCATCGAAGGAAATATGAGTGATGCCGTTGGGTACAGAACCTTGCGGGTGAATGGCAAATACATTCGAGGCTATTGCCTCCCCAAGTATTCTGCCAAAGCTGGTTCGACAGGTTCCAACACAACAACACCGCCGAGTAACGGCTCGGCAAGCAAGCCCGCAAGTGCTAAAAAGGCAACCGAGGCAGCAAGATCTTTCAATAAGACTTTGGCCGGTACTTATGTTGTCACGGCAAATATTGGGCTGCATATCCGTAATGGTGCAGGAACCGGTAAGGCCAGTCTCACCGTACTTCCCAAAGGTACAAAAGTTGCAAACTATGGGTACTACACGCTTGTCGGCAATATAAAGTGGCTTTATGTTCAGGTCACTTACAAGGGTGTCACATACACCGGATTTTGCAGTTCTCAGTATTTGAAGAAGTAAACAAGTGCAATTTGGAGGAAAACATGATCACGTTCAGACAAAAGGGCGACTTCTCCAAGCTGACGAGGTTTTTGGAGAGAGCCAAAGAAACGGTGCATCTCGGAGACCTCGATCAGTATGGCCGAGCCGGAGTGGCCGCTCTTGCGTCTGCAACGCCTGTTGACTCTGGAGAAACGGCCCAATCGTGGTATTACGAGATCACGAACAAGAAGGGTTTTGTGAGCATCTCGTTTCACAATTCAAATATTCAAAATGGAGTTCCAATCGCCATCATTTTGCAGTATGGACACGGAACTGGAACCGGCGGCTGGGTAGCTGGACGTGATTACATCAATCCTGCTATCCGGCCTATTTTTGATCAAATCGCAAATGACGCATGGAAGGAGGTCACGAAGACATGAGCACAACGATCGACGAGAGAGTTGTTGAAATGCGATTCGACAACCGTCAATTCGAGGCGGGTGTGAAGACAAGTTTGTCCACGCTCGACAAACTCAAAGAGGGTTTGGATCTGGACGGTGCGGCTAAAGGTCTGAAGGGCCTTGGCGACGCAGCTAAAAAGTGCGACCTTTCGACCCTTAGCAATTCCGTCGAGACTGTTCGGATGAAATTCTCGGCGCTCGAAGTCATGGCGGTGACCGCCCTTTCAAACATTACCAACTCGGTCATCAATACCGGAAAACGGATGATCGAATCGTTTACATTGGAGCCTGTCAAACAAGGCTTTGACGAATACGAACTTAAGATGGGCTCTATTCAGACGATCATGATGAGCACCGGCGCATCATTAGAGGAGGTCAACAAGTATCTTCAGGAGCTGAACACCTACTCCGATAAGACAATTTACTCTTTCCAGGATATGACCTCCAATATCGGTAAGTTCACGAATGCCGGCGTCGGCCTTGAAGATGCTGTTATGGCTATCCAGGGCGTGTCGAATGTGGCTGCCGTATCCGGTGCAAATGCAAACGAGGCTTCCCGTGCAATGTATAACTTTGCGCAGGCCCTGTCCGCAGGATATGTCAAGCTGATCGACTGGAAATCCATTGAAAATGCGAACATGGCAACGGTTGAATTCAAGACGCAGCTTTTGGAGTCGGCTGTTGCGTGCGGAACTTTGACGAAAACCGCAGACGGAATGTATAAGACCGTCAAGGGAAATGTCATCGACGCCACACATAATTTTAACGATTCTTTGCAGGACCAGTGGATGACGACGGAAGCTCTTGTCGGCACACTTCGTAATTATGCGGATGAAACGACCGACATCGGCAAGAAGGCATTCGCGGCTGCACAGGATGTTAAGACATTCTCACAGTTGATGGACACCTTAAAGGAAGCTGCTGGCTCTGGCTGGGCGAATACCTGGGAAATCCTCTTTGGTGACTTTGATGAAGCCAAGGAATTGTGGACTGGTCTTAGTCAGGCGATCGGCGGATTTATTGATACGCAGTCTGATGCTCGTAATTCGGTACTTCAGGGATGGAAAGACCTTGGCGGTAGAACCGAGCTGATCGAGTCTCTCAAGAATACGCTTAAGGGAATCGGGACAGTTATCAAGCCGATAACAGAAGCCTTTCGTGATATTTTTCCGCCAACTACTGCGGAACAGCTTCATAATCTGACGGAAGGACTGCTTAAGTTCACAGAAAAGCTTACGCTTAGTGACACTGCTTCCGAAAACCTGAAGAACACCTTTAAGGGTCTGTTTGCCATTCTTGATATTTGCAAGCGGGCAATCGGCGCAATTCTGGGTCCGGTCGGTTCGCTTCTTGGGAAAGTGACCGGCTTAGGCGGTGGCGTTCTCGGTGTGACCGGTTCCATCGGAGAATGGCTCGTCAAGCTTGACGAAGCAATCAAGAAGAACGACATTTTCGGAAAAGGCATTGAGAAAACATCCGACTTTGTGAGCGGTGCTGTTACGGTCATCAAGAATTTTGCCGAGTCTGTTCGTGAATACCTCGGTCTGCCGACGCTTGACGAAGCGAAGGAGTCTCTGAAAGAACTTTTTGGTACTGCCGAAGAGAAGATTCAGGTTCCTGGACTGGAACTCCTGCACACGATCCTGGAGAAGCTGAAAGAGCGTGCCGGTCAGGTCAAAGACGCTATTGTCGGTCTGAAAGATGGCATCTCCGGTGCGTTTTCTAAGATTGGCGGAAATACCGATGTGTCGAAATTTGCCGCATTGATCCAAGCACTATCCATTGCCGCTAAGAAAATTGGCGGGGGTATTTTCGATGCGCTCGGCAACGGCATCAATAAGATCGTAACTGCGGTGAGTAACGCTGATTTTAGTGGAATCATCGACCTACTGAACGGAATTTCTATCGGCGGTATTGCGATTGCCATAACCAAGTTCACCAATAGTTTGACGAAGCCCTTTGATGAAGTCGGAAGCCTTCTTGACAATGTGAAGGGAATTCTGGATGGGGTTCGTGGATGCTTTGAGGCGTATCAGACGCAGTTAAAAGCCGGAACTTTGCTGAAAATAGCAAGCGCTATTGCGATTCTGGCAGCATCTATCGTCGCGATTTCTCTTATTGATAGTGAGAAGTTATCTGCGTCACTGGGAGCTATTACGGTTCTCTTTGCCGAATTGATGGCATCCATGTCGGTCTTTACTAAAATCAGCGGAGATGTTAAAGGTGCGGTGAAGAGTTCGACAGTGATGCTCGCCATGTCCACATCTATCCTGATCCTTGCATCAGCTCTGAAAAAGATTGGTGACTTGGATGGTGGACAGCTTGCAAAAGGTGTTGCCGGTGTGACGGCCTTGATGGCGGCGATGGTCGGTGCGGTGAAGCTGCTTAACATGAGCGGCGGTTCTTCGATGAAGGGTGCGACACAGATGGTTCTCTTTGCGGCTTCCATCAAGATCCTTGCATCGGTCTGCACAGACCTTGCAACGCTTGAATGGAATGGGCTTGTAAAAGGGCTGACCGGTGTCGGTGTGCTGCTGGCGGAAGTCTCACTCTTTATGAACACCGCAAAGTTCAGTGGAAAGTCTTTGACAACAGCGGCGGGCATCGTCATTCTTGCTTCGGCAATCAAAATCCTGGCATCTGCCTGTAAGGATCTCGGTAGTCTCGATTTCGGACAGCTTGTGAAGGGGCTTGGCTCCATTGGTGTTCTTCTGGCAGAGATCACGGTCTTTACCAAGTTGACTGGCGATGCAAAGGGCCTGGTATCCACCGGAATCGCGATGATCGGGATTGGCGCTGCTATGAAGATCTTTGCTTCCGCGATGGGCGACTTCGGAAACCTTGACTGGAATCAGATCGCCAAGGGGCTTGTCGCTATGGGCGGCGCATTGGCCGAAGTGGCTATCGCCATGAAGGTGATGCCGAAGAACACGATAAGTGTTGGCGTTGGTCTGATCGCTGTCGGTGCAGCACTTGAGATCGTGGCAAATGCCCTTGGAAAGATGGGCGGTATGACATGGGAAGAAATCGCAAAGGGGCTCGTCACAATGGGCGGCGCTCTTGCAGAGCTTGCCATCGGTCTGAATGTGATGAACGGTACTTTGCCTGGCTCTGCCGCCATGCTGGTGGCGGCTGGCGCACTGGCTGTTCTGACTCCTGTGCTGCTGGCTCTTGGCTCGATGAGTTGGGAGAGCATTGCCAAAGGGCTTGTGACGATTGCTGGTGCGTTCACCGTGATCGGTGTGGCCGGTCTTGTGCTGACTCCTCTTGTTCCGACGATCCTGGCGCTTGCCGGAGCATTTGCGTTGATCGGTGTCGGTACCGCAGCTATCGGAGCAGGTCTTCTCGCTGCCGGTGCCGGACTGTCGGCTATTGCAGTCGGCATTACCGCCTTGGCTACTTCTCTCGGCGCAGGCGTGACCGTTATTGTGGCCGGACTCAGCACAATCATCACAGGGATTGCTGCGTTGATCCCTGCCGTTGCCGAAAAGCTCGGTGAGGCTATTATAGCGTTCTGCGGCGTAATCGCTCAGGGAGCTCCCGCTATTGGAGAAGCTGTTAAGGCCGTCGTTCTTACGCTGGTGGATGTACTTGTCGAGTGCGTCCCTGCAATCGCTGACGGTGCATTGGCACTGCTGTCCGGCGTGCTCGCTTCTCTTGCAAACTATACTCCGGAAATCGTTGACTCTATTATGCTGTTCCTGATCAACCTGCTGAACGGCATTGCAGAGCGGCTGCCCGAACTCATTCAGGCGGCAGTCAATGTGATCGCGGCATTCTTCTCCGGTATCATTGATGCTCTGGCAGGACTTGATACAAGCGTATTGGTGAAAACCATCGCCGGCATCGGTCTGCTGTCCGGCATTATGGTCGCATTGGGTGCGGTAGCTGCATTGATCCCCAGCGCTATGATAGGTGTGCTCGGCATGGGTGCTCTTATCGCTGAGCTGGCGATCGTTCTTGCTGCTGTCGGTGCCCTTGCGCAGATCCCCGGCCTTTCCTGGCTGATCGGTGAGGGCGGCAAGCTGCTGGAGCAGATCGGTACGGCGATCGGTGGGTTTGTCGGCGGCATTGTCGGCGGATTCATGAGTGGTATCTCCAGTCAGTTCCCGCAGATCGGCAGTGATCTTGCAGCGTTTATGACAAATGTTCAGCCGTTTATCGACGGTGCAAGCAGTATCTCTCCGGCGATGTTCAGCGGTGTGCAGGCATTGACAGACGCGATATTGCTGCTGACGAAGGCTGAGCTTGTGCAGGGTATTGCGTCCTGGTTCACTGGTAGTTCTTCTCTTTCGGATTTTGCTGATGAGCTTGTTCCGTTCGGAGAAAGCATGGCGGAGTTCAGCAACGCCATCAGCGGGATGGATGCCGACCTTGTTTCCAAAGCGGCGACTGCCGGTAAGGCGCTTGCAGAGATGGCCACAACGCTGCCGAACAGCGGCGGTGTAGTCGGCTTCTTTGCCGGTGAGAATGACATGGACAAGTTTGGAGAGCAGTTGGTTCCGTTTGGTAAGGCCATGAAGGACTACTCTCTCGCCGTTAAAGGAATGGATGTCGGTGCTGTCAGCAATTCCGCTTCTGCCGGTAAGGCGCTCGTGGAACTCTCCAATACCATTCCGAACTGCGGCGGGCTTGTGAGTTTCTTCACCGGAGACAACAGCATTGCCGACTTCGGCGACCAGCTCGTTCTCTTCGGCAATGGTCTTGCGGCTTACTCCGCCTCTATCGAGGGTATCAACATGAGCAAGCTCTCCGGCGCGATCACACAGGTCGAGAAACTGGTGGCGCTTGCCGATACGGTGAAGAATATGGATCAGTATGCATTTGTAAACTTTACGAATGCGCTGGTTCTGCTGGCAAACACAAGTATCCAAAACTTTACCGACGCCTTCTATAACAGTGGAGCTACCGTGAGCACGGCGGTCATCTATATGCTCAATTCCGCAGGCACGACCATCCGGCAGAACCAGACAATCGTTAATGTGGCGATGGCTGAGCTGATGCTTGCAATGGCTGCGACTGTGAAAGCACATACCACGAGCATGAATACCGCGGTCGTGCAGATGATGGTCGGCTTCAGCACCACGATCCGCAGCAACGGTGCTTCCGTGCGGACGGCGATGCAGTCTGTCATGCTGGTTGTTGTGGCAGAAGTGAACAACTACAAGGATCAATTCAATGAAGCCGGCAGGAATGTTTCGCAGGGCTTTATCAACGGCATCCGATCGAAGCTGAGCGGCGCCTCTCAGGCTGGCCGTGATCTGGGCCTTGCGGCGTTGAATGCGGCAAAGAAGGCGCTGGACAGCCATTCTCCCTCCCGCGAGTTTATCGAGCTTGGTAAAAACATTGGCGAGGGTATGACCATCGGTATCAACAATGCTATCGTTCCGGTTTCTTCGGCTGCGGCAAAGATGAGCGATGAAGCCATCAAGGTCGCGCGGAAGGGACTCGATTCCTTTAAGGATTGGGCGGAAGAGCGGAAATATTACAGCGAGCTCAGCTTGAAAGAGGAGCTTGCCGGATGGGAAACGCTCCAGAAGAAATACCGCGAGGGCAGTGAGGAACGAAAGCAGATCGACCGCGAGGTCTATCGTGTTCAAAATGAGTTGGTTACGGCCACTTATCAGTATTCGATGAACTGGATCGAAGAGCAGAAATCGTATAACAAGCTGACCCTTGCGGAGGAACTGGCTGCCTATAAGCGTGTTCAGAGCCGATATGCCAAGGGGACAGAGCTGCGGAAGAAGCTCGACCTGCAAGTTTACCAGTTGGAGAAAGAGATCAGCGACGCGCAGAAACAGTATATCTCTGATGTGCAGTCTGTGCAGAGCGAGGCGAACCAGAAGCGGCTCGACCTGGAGGAAGAGTACGCCGATAAGGTAAAGTCGATCAACGCGCAACTGGCGAGCGATATTCAGGCTGAGAACGACAAGTACGAGAATGCTCTGAAATCCCGCGAGGATTCCCTCTATAAGTCCTATGGCCTCTTTGACGCTGTGAAGGAGCGTGATGAGGTCAGCGGCGACACCCTGATGAAGAATCTTGAGGGTCAGGTCAAGGAATTTGGCGAATGGCAGGATATTTTAGAGTCTCTTGCCGGCAGAGGACTTGACAGTGACCTTATCGAGGAACTTCAGGATATGGGTCCTGACGCGATCGCCCAGATCAAGGCGCTGAACCAAATGAGCGACTCTGAGCTTGAGAAGTATGCTGACCTCTGGAAGGTCAAGCACGCAATGGCTCGCGAGCAGGCGGTCGGCGAATTAGAGGGGCTGCGCGAAGAGACCCAGCAGAATATTGCAAAACTCCGCGAGGAGGCCGATCAGGAGCTTACCGAGTATCGTGCTCTCTGGCAGGAGAAGATGAATCAGGTCACGGAAGACGCCAACGCTCAATTGGAACAGCTCCGCAGAAGCTTTGAGGAAAAGGTTGGTCTTATCAAGAACAATACTGAGGATGAGCTTCAGGAGATGGCCGACACGGCGCAGAAGGTTCTGACGGAAGCTGGCTGGGATGAGACCGGCAAGCAGATCGTCAAGGGGCTTACTGAAGGCGTTCAGTCTGAGAAGTCCAGCTTTGTTGATGAGATCACGCAACTGGCTCTTGCAGGCGTACAGGCGGCGAAGTCGACACTGGACATCCACTCTCCATCGAGGGTGTTCCGTGAGATCGGTAACTACACCGGTCTTGGTTTCGTGAAAGGTCTTCAGGACTATGTCGACCGATCTTATGCGGCCGGTTCTGAGATGGCGGAGTCGGCCGAGGGCGGTCTTTCCGGTGTGCTCCAGACCATTGCCGACATTGTGAGCGGCGGGTTCGACATGGAGCCGGTGATCCGTCCTGTTCTGGATCTCTCCGCCGTATCGGCCGGAGCAGACGCCTTGAACAACCTATTCTATTCGCAGCGAGCGGTCGGCCTTGTCGGGCAGGCTGCCGTTGCATTTGAGGCACAGCGCGGCGGAAGCAGCCAGACAACCATTTCCGTCGACAATGATGATGTTGTGGCTGAACTCCGCACGCTTCGAGGTGAGATGGCTTCGATGCTGGAACGCATGGAGAAGCTGCGTGTTGTGCTGAACACCGGTGCGCTCGTCGGCGAACTTGCTGAACCGATGGATGTGGCGCTCGGACAGCGGTCTACACAAAGAGGAAGGGGGATTTAAGTTGTACCATTCGATCACATTTGGCGATAAGAACACATGGGACGATTGGCGGCTTGTCCCCGCTTCCCGTCCGCTATTCAATCCACCTGCGCAAAAGGTAAAGACTCTGGACATTCCCGGTGGGGACGGCGTCATTGATCTGTCGCAAGCCCTCACCGGGTATCCGGTGTATCAGAACCGGACAGGGTCTATCGAGTTTATCGTCATGAATGATTTCAAACCATGGCACATGGCTTACTCGGACATTATGGATTATCTGCACGGACAGACCATGCGGGCGATCCTTGAGGACGATCCTGAATATTTCTACGAGGGTCGCTTCACAGTGAATGCCTGGAAGTCGGAAAAGGACTGGTCGCGGCTCGTCATCGACTACGATGTCGGCCCGTACAAGTGGAAAAACCTTTCCTCCATCGACAACTGGCTATGGGACCCGTTCAACTTTCAAAATGGAGTCATTCAGGCAGCTTTGTTCCGCAATATTGCGGTGACGACAGAGATGAAAGAGATCGAGCTGGACGCGGTGATGTACGGACGGGCTCCGGTATGCCCCAGATTCATTGTGCAAAGCAGTGAGGGACGCGGCGTTCATGTCCGATTTATCAACCGTCAGCTCAGCATCGACCTGACAAAGCTTTTGCCGGAGGGAACCATTCAGATCCCTGAGTTTATTCTGTTTGGCGACTACGGCGGAACGATCTATCTTTGGGTCGACGAGGGAACTGGGACCGTGTCCGTTGATTTCAGACAAGGGAGGTTGTAAGCGATGTATTCTGTTTATGCCGATGGCGTCTGCATCTACAATGATGCCTTCGCGTTGGACAACATGAAGCTTGCAAGCCCAAAGCTGACGCTGGAAGACAATGCGGCCGGTTCCTTCGTGATGACGGTTCCGCCCTCCAATCTCGGATACAGCACCATCATCCGTATGGTGACCGACATTGCCGTCCACAAGGACGGAAAAGAGATCTGGGCGGGGCGCGTCCTCTCTGAAAACGAGGACTTTTACCGAAACCGGGTGCTTACTTGTGAGGGCGAGCTTGCATTCTTCAACGACAGCACGCAGCCGCCTGCGGAGTACGCCGGAGGGACGATCCGTGAGTACCTTGAAGCGATGATTGCCATTCACAACGCAAAGGTCGGAGACAACCGGAAGTTCACCATCGGCATTGTTACTGTGGTGGATGAAGATTTTCCGACTTATTACACCAACTATGAAAAGACCATCACGATCTTGAATGCGTTGGTGGCGCAGTATGGCGGACATCTCCGGGTTCGCAAAGAGAACGGCATTCGTTATCTCGATTATCTGGCGGAGTATCCCGATACTTGCAGCCAGACGATCCAGTTCGGCTCTAATCTCATTGAGCACACAAAGGGATGGGATATGACGGAGTTTGCAACGGTCATCGTTCCCCTCGGAAACCGGCTGGATAAAAGCCCCATCGAAGCGCTGGACGCCTATCTGACCGTTGAGAGCGTGAATGAGGGCAGCCTTTATGTCCAGTCCTCCGAGGCTGTGAAAACCTATGGTTGGATCGAGAAAACAGTGACATGGGACAGCGTTTCTGATCCTGAAGCGCTGCTGGAAAAGGCGAAGGCATATCTTGCCGACTTGCAGTTCGACAACATGGAACTGGAAGTGAGTGCTCTTGACCTCCATTATCTCAACGCGAATGTGGAGGCAGTGAAGCTGCTGGACGAGATCCGCGTGATCTCGCGGCCGCATGGGCTTGACCGTGTATTTCCTGTCACGAAGCTGGAGATCCCTCTGGACAGCCCGGAGAATACCCGGTTTACGCTTGGCGACACGGTGCAGACCAGTCTTACCAGTGTGAACAACCAGATCAGCGCCGCTATCCTTGAGAAAATCGAGGGTCTCCCCAAGGCGCACAACATCCTGAAAGAGGCAAAAGAAAACGCCACACAGATCATGACAGCGGCCACGACCGGCTACATCACGATCACACGGGACGAATACGGTTCTGACACGCTTTATATTTCCAATATCCGCGACTATGCCAAAGCCGACAAGCTCTGGAAATGGAACATGAACGGCCTTGGCTACTCCAAGGATTACGGAAAGACCTTTGGGCTTGCCATTACAATGGATGGTTCTATTGTGGCAGACTATATCACGACCGGTGTTCTCAATGCTGATGTGATCCGTGCCGGTACGCTGAAAGATTATGGCGGAAACTTCTCGCTTGACTTCGAGAGCGGAAAGCTGACGATGAAGAAAGGTTCCATCGACATTGGAGACGGAAACTTCACTGTTGACGAGGAAGGCAACCTGACCGCACGCCGAGGCACCTTTGCGGGTACTCTGGCTGCGGCGAAAGGAACCTTCAGCGGTACGCTGGTCGGTGTGGACGGAAACTTCAAGGGCGTGGTTCAGGCCTCTGACTTCCTTGACCGAGCGGGCAACAGCATGATGGATAACGAGCGATTCAAGTCCAAATATCTGAGCGTCTACGGGCTTACCGTTACCAACGGTGTCCGCACGACCTTTGCTGTTGATTCCAGCGGTTCCGTTACCATAGACGGTAAGGTGACGCTGTCCGCCGGAAGCACGATCAACTGGGCGTCCGTGACGAACCAGAACCTCACCTCCAACCCAGCCTACTCGCTGGCAAGCACGGCGAATGCAAACGCGGCCACTGCAAAGAGCGCAGCAGACGACGCTTACGATGAGGCTTCTGCTGCATGGTCGAGAGCAAACAAGGCCTATCAGGATCGGTGCACTGACCAGAATGTATTTGATGTGCTCACCTCAGGTGGTACGAAGTTCGGTATCTTCAGCGACTCGTACAGCGGACGGCTTTACATCAATGCCGATTATATTCGCTCCGGCACCATCAATGCCGATTATATCGACCTATCATGTGATTATGGTGGATTCTGCAAAGGGCATGGCTCTGACGGTCAGCATACGACTTATGGCGCGATGATGTATGGTTCTAACGGTCCTGGTTGGGAGCCTTATATTATCGTTACCAATGCCGGCGCCCGTATCTCCGGAACCGGAGCAGACCTTGTCGTTTCCGGCGGCATCACCATGAGTGAAGAGCCAAGTTACGGTTCCGACTTAAGGATCAAGAACAGCATCGACTATGACCTTGCCTTTTATGAGGCGTTCTTCCTGGCGCTGAAGCCATCCACCTTCAAGTACAACAAAGGTACTTCCGGGAGGAAACATTTCGGCTTTATCGCCCAGGATGTAGAACAGGCAATGCTTGACGCCGGACTGACATCAGATCAACTTGCGGCACTTGTCAAAGATCCTGTTAAAGAGATCCTTTCGGATGGCATCACGGATTACCGTTACAGCATCCGATACGGCGAACTTATCGCGCTCAATACGCACATGATCCAGAAACTCTATCAAATGGTCGAAGAACTGCTTCAGCAAAAGGAGGGATAATGTTGAAGAAACAGCTTAAAAATTCAGAAATGGTCGTGATGGTCCAGAACCTGCGGCCGCTTCTTCAGCTCCGCAACAAGATCGGCTATATCGCCGCGAGGAACTTCCGGATGCTTTCTACTGCTTTGACCGAGTATGAAGCATTCAAACACGACCTTATCAACAAATACGGAGAGCCTGACAAGGATGAAAGTGGCAACGAGACCGGAACCATTTCCATCAAGGTGGGCTCTCCTAATTTTAAGGCCTTCTGCGACGAGCTTGCTCCGTTCAACGAGATGGAGCATGAGGTCGAGCTGATGACCGCCAAGTATGAAGATACGATCGGCTGTCTGAGCGGCGAGGAGATCCTGCTGCTCGACTGGATGCTGGAGGACTAAGGAAGGAGTGATTTAGATGGCTGATATCAGCAGCTTTCTGAAAAAAATCCTCAGCGCCATTTATGGCGAAGAGGTTCGCGGCTCCATCCATGATGCTTTGGCGGCGATGAACACGGAGTCCAGCAGCGCGATGGAGTTTGCCTCCACAGCCAAGGATTCTGCACAGGCAAATGCCGCGGCTGCCAAGAAGTCCGCAGAAGATGCCGAGAAAAAGTCGACAAGCGCCTCAGAATCCGCTGCGGCGGCTGCACTCTCCGAGGGAAGCATCAAGACTTCTGAGGAAAATGTCAACAAGCAGGCCGCAGACGCAAAAGAAGCTGCCGCCGGTGCTAAGGCGTCTGAGACAGAGGCGAAGAACTCGGAAGAGATCGCCAAGCAGAAGGCACAGGAGGCCACGGATGCCAAGACAGCGGCGACGCTTGCCGAGGGAGAGGTCAAGGCCGCCGAGGAGCGCGTGAGAACCATTCGCTCAGAGGCTGAGACACTGGGCGCACAGGCTACTGCTGACCGCAACGCAGCGGAAGAGGCCCGTGCTGCTGCGGAAGCTGCAAGAGATGCGGCGTCGAACAGTCAAAATGGAGCAAAAGCATCGGAAGATGCCGCCGCTGAATCGAAGACAGACGCCGAAGCCGCTAAAACGGCTGCTATGGACGCCCGTGACAAGGCGCAGACCGCTAAAACTGCCGCCGAGAACGCGCGGGAGTCCGCCGAGAACTCTGAGGCAAACGCCAAGACTTACAAGGAGTCTGCCGCAGAGAGCGCCGCGACCGCACAGCAGTACAGCGGCAAGCCGCCTAAGCCGGAGAACGGTACCTGGTGGATCTGGGACGCTGAGAAGGGCACCTATGTGAACACCAACATCAGTTGCGAGCTGACCGGCCCGACCGGAAACGGTATTCAGAGCATTCAGTTGACGCAGGGCAATCATACGCCAGGCTCGACTGATATTTACACCGTTACGATGACAGACGGAAGCAAGTACAACATCGCCGTCTACAACGGTCTGAACGGAACGGGTACGGGCGATGTGCTCGGCATCCATTTCGATCTGGTGCTGCCGGCCTCCGGATGGTCGAACGGTTCCATCACTGTGGCGGAGAGCCGCCTTGTGGCCGCTGCCAAGTACAAATACCTCATTGATGCATATGAAGCCAGCCGTGAAGAATACCTCGAATGCAATGTGCGTCCGAAAGACATCTCCATGACCGGCTTCATTACATTTGTTAATGATACCGACCCGATCAAAGACATCACGGTGAACATCGTGCGTCTTGAACTGTCGGTAAATGCCGAAGAAGGAGGCGAATGATTTGAAAATCGCGATCAAAAGCTGCTTCGCCACGCTGGTGGAGGATACTACACTGATCCAGAACGCAGCGACGCCTTATCCGGTCGAATTCGCTTTCAGCAAGGATTGGGACGGGTTCGCAAAGACTGCGCTCTTTGAGGCAGGCGGCGTCAGCATGGCTGTGGTGCTGAGCGAAGACAAGTGCGACATTCCGGGCGAATGCCTGAAGAAAGGCGGTATCCCGCTGAAGATCGCCGTTTATGGCGTCAAGAGCGAGGAACGGAAGTCGACGGGCTGGCATGTGACCAGCAAGATCCTCTTCCCGGCCAATATCAGCGTTGGCACAGGCGGCTCCGGAGACCCGATGGGCGATGAAGCCTACAAGCAGATCATGGGAATCATCGGTGACCCATCGACGGCGGGTTTTGGCAACAAGACGCTGACCGAGGTGATCGTTGAGATTCAGAGGAGCATTTCCGGAACGGCCTCGGATAAAGAGGTGGACGATATGCTGAACGACGCCTTTGCTTCGAGCGACCCGGGCGGAAGCACACCCGATAACACCGCTTCTGACAAAGAAGTGGATGACCTACTCAATGATGTTTTCGGCGAACAGCCGTGAACAAATATATTTAAGGGGGACATTCAATATGTCTACTACCAAGCACACTACTATTGATCAGCTCAAGAAACTGGCGCTGCGCACAAAGAGCGAGATTGGCCTTGTCGACGCTAAGGTTACCGGCCTGACCACTAAGGTCAATGACCTGGTTACTGCCGGCGGCGAGCCTAACAAGCTGGAAGGTATCAAGGTCAACGGCACTCTGCTGGCCCTGACTGATAAGATCGCCGACATCCTCATCGCCGAGGGCAAGACCAACGGCACCATCTCCGCCAACGGCGTTGATATTCCCGTTCACGGTCTGGCGGCTCTGGCCTACAAGTCCGAGGTTGCTGAGAGCGATCTGGCTGCCGCTCTGAAGGCCATCATCGACGCCAAGGCGAAGCAGGCTGACTTGGATACCCTGACCGGCGACGGCGAAGGCTCCATCAGCAAGATGATCGACGCTGCTATCAACAAGTTCGCCACCGATGTGACCGATGACAATGTGGTCAACAGCTACAAGGAGCTGATCGACTGGGTTGCCAAGCACGGCCCTGAGGCGACCAAGATGGCCGGCGGCATCAGCGAGAACAAGACCGCTATCGCCGACCTGAAGACTCTTGTCGGCACGCTGCCCGAGGGTGCGACCTCTACCACCATTGTCGCCTACATCACCGAGGCGATCAATGCTCTGAGCATCGGCGATTACGCCAAGACGACCGAGGTGACTGCCGCGATCAGCACCGCCCTGGAGTCTTACTACACCAAGACCCAGGTCGACGAAACCTTTGTCAAGAAGACCGACATCGTGATGGCTACCGACGCGGAAGTCGATGCCATGCTGACCGAAGTCTTCGGCGCTCAGGCTTCCGTCTGATCCAGCATATGTGAGCGGGGGATGGGGCTTCCTGTCCCCCGTTCCACCTTTTGAAAGGAAGGTAACAACACATGGCAGAGCATAAGTTTTCCACATTTGACCAGCTCAAAAGGCTGGCACTTGCGGGGAAGAGGGATTCCGCCAAGCAGGTAGCTGAATTGGCGGAGCTTGTTGCCGCCGGACTGGAGGATCTCCAGCATATCGGCATCTCTGTTACTCTGCCGGCCGCGAATTGGAGCGGCGGAGCGCAGACTGTTGCACATGCTTCCCTCTTAGCTGACAGCAACTATATTTATCTTGTAGGCGCAGACGCCGGTACCCGTAATGTGTACGACAGTTATGGCGTGAGCGCAGACAATGTAACCACAAGCGGGCAGATGACTTTCCGGTGCGATACAACGCCGACCGTTGACTTGTCCGTCTTTATCATTCGACTGGAGGTCGGAACAGATGAGTAATGTTGGCAAGGTATTCAACCTTTCCGGCGGCGGTGGCAGCGGCTCTCCGAAGATGGAAAGTCTGACTATCGCCACCACGCCCAACAAAACGGTCTATAAGTCCGGTGAAACTTTCGACCCCACCGGCATGGTCGTTGTGGCAAACTACGGCGAAGGTCTGATGGCAAATGTGACGGGGTACACCGTCTCTCCCTCCGTTCTTACGGACGGGGTGAGCGAAGTTGTCATCACCTACACCGAGGGTCGCATCACGAAGACCGCGACGGTTTCTGTGACGGTGAAAAAGGTGCTTGTTAGCATCGCCATCACCACGCAGCCAGCCAAGACGGTCTACCAGTATCAGGAGAGCCTTGATCCGACGGGCATGGTCGTGACCGCGACCTTCTCGGACGGGAGCACGGCGGCGGTACTGGATTACACCTATCCGACGACGAACTTCTCTACACTGGGGCGTCAGGTCATGAAGCTTGAATACACCTACGAAGGTGTGACGAAGAGCACAGACCTTGTCGTTACGGTGCAGGGCAAGACCATTTCCGTTCCGACGCAGACGAACATCCCGACCTACAACGGTTCGGATAAGACGCCGAGCTGGAACGGCTACGATCCACTCAAAATGGAGATCTCCGGCGTTACGAGCGCCTCTGACGCAGGTAGTTACACGGCGATCTTCAAGCTGTCCTACGGCTATCTGTTCCCGGACGGCACGGATGAGGCCCGCGTAAAGTGGACGATCGACCGCGCTGTCATCTCGGCTTTGCCGACGCAGACGGGAACGCTTGTTGCCGACGGTACGAGCAAGACACCGAGCTGGAACGGCTATGACACCAACAAGATGACCATTGGCGGCGATACCTCTGGTACGGCTGCCGGTGAGTACACGGCGACCTTTACGCCGACTTCCAACTACAAGTGGTCCGACGGCAGCACAGGCGCCAAGGAAGTGAAGTGGACGATCATCTCGGTTCTCGTTTCCATTCCTTCGCAGAGTGGTACGCTGACCTACAACGGCAGCGCCCAGACGCCGAAGTGGCAGAATTTCGACAATGAGAACTCCTCTGTGAGCGTATCTGCCAAGACGAATGCCGGCGAGTACACGGCGACCTTTACCTTGAAGAAGGGTATGTGGACGGACGGTACGACCGCGGCAAAGACCATCAAGTGGACCATCGGCAGAGCCACCATCGTGGCAGTCCCCGCCCAGAGCGGCACGCTTGTCTATGACGGCAACCCGAAGACTCCTTCGTGGAACGCCGCCTATGACTCGGCAAAGATGACCGTTTCCGTGACGGCCGCTACCAATGCAGGCACTTACAGCGCTACCTTTACGCCGACTTCCAACTACAAGTGGTCGGATGGCAGCACCGGAGGCAAGACAGCATCGTGGACGATCGGCAAGGCCGCGAACAGTGTGACCAATTCGCCGAGCTCCATCGTGCTGAAGAGCAGTGCCAAGACCGCCACCTTTACGGTGAACCGCAAGGGCAACGGTACGATCACAGCCACCTCGAACAACACGAGCGTCGCGAAGATCAAATCCATCAATCAAAACACCGGCGTTGTGACCGTTGAGAGCGTGAACGACACGACCGGAACGGCCAAAATCACAGTCAAGGTCGCCGAGGGCACGAACTACAAGGCGGCTTCTGATACGACGGTCAATGTGACGGCCACTTTCGTCACGATCTACGGCGTTGAGTGGGATTGGACAAGCGGCGGCTCCACCAGAGGCAAGCGCACGGACGCGGCGGCCGGCTTTGCTGAACCGAACCCCGCAGTAAACAACGGCGGAGGTTCTTCTCCATTCGACAACCTGATGCCGTGGTCCGGCATGGTGAAGGAGACCCGCAGCGGCGGCGTTGAGGTCAAGGAGCCAAAGTATTGGTTCAAGTGGACGAAGACCGGCAAGAAGCTGAAGCTCCAGATCGCGGACGGTTATGTCGAGGGCTTCTCCGTTGACCCTGTAAACAGGGACCGCGGGGACGGCCTTGGCGAGCTGGACTTCTCCTACATCGGCCGTTACCACTGCGCCAGCGGCTACAAGTCCACCACGGGTGCCGCACAGCAGGTAAACATCACGAGAAGTCAGGCAAGAACCGGCATCCATAATCTCGGCAGCAACTTCTACCAGATCGACTTTGCTCAGTTCTGGTATGTGAATATGCTGTTCCTTGTGGAGTTTGCTGACTGGAACGGTGAGCGCATCGGCAGAGGCTGCTCTACGAGCAATTCCAAGATGAACAACGGTCAGACCGATGCGATGGGTTATCACACCGGTACGACCGCGGCAAGCCGCGACAGCTACGGCTTCACGCAGTATCGCAATATCGAAGGCTGGTGGGACAATGTTTATGACTGGATGGACGGCTGCTATTACAACAATAACGGCCTGAATGTCATCAGCAATCCCAACAACTTCAGCGACAGCGCGAATGGCACGCTGGTCGGCACGCCCTCTTCGGGCTATCCGTCCGACTTCACCATTCCGACAGCAAGCGGTCTTGAATGGGCGCTGTTCCCGAGCGCGGCAAACGGCAGTCAAACGACCTATGTCCCGGATAACTGGTACTTCAATGGTGTATATCCGTGCCTGTACCATGGCGGTTACTATTACCGGTACCGGGATCACGGTCCGTTCTACATCTTCTACAGCTACGCGTCGTACGCGGTCGACGACGTCGGCTGTCGCCTCCAGGAACGCCCGCCAAAGGCGGCGTGACTGTTCCCCTGAAGAGGTGGGGGTGCAGGGGTGAGGGGGCCGCAGCCCCTTCCCCTTGCATTTCACTGATATTTTAAGAAAAACAACAATTTAACATGGGGTCAACTGTGCAGCAGACGATGGTCCCGGATAACTGGAACTTCAATGGTAGATATCCGTGCCTGTACCATGGCGGTAACTATAACCAGAACCAGAATCACGGTCCGTTCTACATCAACTACAACAACGCGTCGAACACGAACGACAACATCGGCTGTCGCATCCTTGCTGAGCCACAGGCTAACCCTCCATTTGGTAGTAGGGGTTCCTCACCCTTTCTATATCGCACGGTTGACCGCACAGCACTTGCTGAAGAAAAGCCGACAGGACACAGCTTAGTACACTTCGGGCCAGGTCTCGCCTTGGAACACCCCGCGGCGCTGGAACGGTTGTGAGGCTACAAGGAGGAAAACATCCCTGATGAAACGAGTTCGAGTTTACAAAGAGATCATATCGGACGAAAACCTTCGTCTGGCAATTCAGGAAGTGAACGCCGGCCATCGGCGAAACGGCAATCACAGCCTGAACAAAAAGGTCATTGAGATCGAAAATAATATGGATGAATATGTGGAGAAGCTCCGAGCGTTCATCCAAGGTCTGGTCGACGGAGACGAGCACATGCACCCTCCCCTTAAGCGACGGCGCTGGGACCGCAACGCGGACAGCGGCAAGGGCAAATGGAGAGACATCAACGAGCCGCTTCTGTGGCCGGACCAATATGTTCACCACGCTGTTGTGCAGCCAATGATCCCGCACATTATGCGGAGCATGGACCGGTACTGCATCGCAAGCGTCCCCGGCCGAGGGAACTCCTACGGCGTCAAGGCATTGAAGAAGTGGATGAAGAACGATGTTGAGGGCACAAAGTATTGCTGCGAGTGCGACATCTACCACTGCTTTGAGGAGCTTGATCCGCCGTATGTCATCGAAGCCTTGAAGCGGGTGTTCAAGGACACCGAAACGCTCTGGCTGTGCGACGCCATTATGGAATACGGAGTCCTCATCGGCGCATTCTTCTCCGCATGGTTTCTCTATTTGACACTCCAGCCCTTAGATCTGATGATCCATCAAAAGCAGTATGGCGTATCACACTATCTGCGGCAGATGGACAACTTCACGATCTTCGGTTCCAACAAGCGAAAGCTTAGGAAGCTGCTGGAGGATATCAAGAAGTGGCTTGCCGAGATCGGAATGAAGATCAAAGGTAACTGGCAGATATTCCGCGTCGGATTTACTCCCAAGGTCGAAAGAGCGCATCAGGCTTTGCCGAAGAAAAAGCAGCGGCACCGCCGTCCGCGCTTACCATCAGCTCTGGGATACCGATTCGGACACGGTTACACGATCTTGCGAAAGCACAATCTATTCCGGCTCAAGCAATCGCTTCATCTTTACTACTACCGACGAGACAGGAACCGAGTCATCTCGTTCAAGAGGGCTTCGGGGCTGATCTCACGGCTCGGACAGCTTCGCAAATGCAATCATCAGCAGGTTTTGGACAGGCATTACCAGCCCAAGACGATGTTTGCACTGAAGAAAGTCGTCCGAAAGGAGTGCAGAAGACTTCAGGCATTATATCCGCCATACCAGGCGGCATAAAAAGGAGTGATTTTCATGAAAGTACAGGGAATGGTCAACCCCGGCAGCTTTACTGTGGAAGAGATTCCCGGTACCAAACGAAGTCTTGTCCGTCTCTACCAGAATGTTGAGGCGTGCAAGATCGCTAAGGATGCCGAGGACAAGGAAGGCCTTGACGGGTTCCAGTATGACGAATACTGCGTTGAGGTCGAGAGTTGGCCCGGACTTGCTGCCAGCGTGCGGGAGAACTACGACACCTACCTTGCAAAGGGTAAGGACAATGAGGTCGACCGCAGTAACTATGCGTTGTTCCACGCTCAGAAAAACACAGACTCCATCGTCCAGGATACGGACGCGATGAGCGTGGATCACGAATACCGACTGACCCTGCTTGAGCTGGGTCTCTCGGAATAATTGAGAAAGGAGGAAAACGACTATGCTGTATCGCACTCTGAAGCGCATGATCGAGCGCGGCCAGACCAACGGCCTTGAGGAGAAGATTGACATTTTCTTCGCAGCCAGTAAGCTGACCGAAAGCGAGTATCAGGAGCTCATCGCCATGCTCAAGGCGAAATAATCGCACCGGAGGATTAAGATGTGACTATTCAAGAGATTTTAGCCGGCGGGGGCGGTCTGCTCCTGATCCTTATGACCCTGGTGCAAATCGCCCCCGTCAAAATCAACCCCTGGTCAGCACTCGCCAAAGCCATTGGCAAGGCGATCAATGCTGACATTTCAAAGCGCCTCGACGAGATCGAGAAAAAGCTGGACTCACATATCAAAACGGATGATCAAGGCCGGGCCGATGACTGGCGAGCGACGATACTCCGCTTTAACAATGAGCTGCTTCGTCCGATCCGTCATACGAAGGAAGAATTCGTAGAGGTACTTGGGTATATCGACAAGTACGAGCATTATTGCGAAAAGAACCCTGAGTATCCAAACAGCCGCGCGGAAATTGCCATTGAGAACATTCGAGAGGTGTATAAGGTCCGGCTGAAGAAACGAGACTTCCTTCAGGACGAGGATAAGAAGGAGGTGGCGGCGCTGTGAGCAGGTGGGGCATCGGCCTTTCCGAGAAAATGAAAGCCTGCAAAGAAGCGGAACCGTTCACTGATATTTTGGAGGGGGATGGGGGTGTTCCTGAAAAGGACCCCCCGTCTTCTTCAAAAGCAGGGTTCAAGGTCACCACGATGAAGATTATCGTGTGGGTCTGCATTCTCAACGGACTTGCATGGGTATGGTGCAGCTATATCCTTGCATTGCTCGGACGGGAGCAGATCGCAGAGGCCTTGTCACAGGTCGCGCTCAAGGAGATCATCGGCGTGGTGCTGATCTACGGTCTCAAGGCGCTGTTTGAAAACCTGAGCAAAAACAACTCATGGCCTGACAAGGGGAACTCTACTCCGCCCGAAGACGGGGCGGGATAACAGGAGGAAAAGAATATGGAGAGTGTACTGAACTGGTCTGTCATCATCAGCATCATTGGCGTGCTGGTGGTGCTGACGAACATTGTGGTACAGGTACTCAAGAAAGTAACCTGGGACAAGCTGCCGACGAATGCTCTGGCGATGATCGTTTCGCTGGTGCTGACGCTCGGCGCTTTCTTTGCATATTGTTCCATCAAAGGGATCGCCGTTGTGTGGTATATGGTGTTTGCCGTGGTGGTCCTCGCGTTCATGGTGGCTTATGCGGCAATGTTCGGATTTGACAAGCTGAAAGAGGCGCTTTCGCAGATCCATAAGTAGTGATTAGAGGTCGAAAAAGGTGTAGGAGAGCCGGTTATTTCTTGACTACTCCTACACCTATGGCCTAAAAGTGGTGTGGGGACTGGATTGGATGCTTCTATCATAGAATAAAAGGTTGCCAGAAGAATCCAAGGCCATTAATTCCACGTCCTCTTCTGGCGAAAGTCCTCCAAGCAATGCATCAGAGTCTATCTTTAGTAGTATGGTTGCCATCGGAGAATAGCCGCTGATGAGAAACTCACATACCAAATACAGATGATCATCTATAATTCCAGAGCCACACATCATGTGTCCTGATGGAGATGGAGATTGGGTTGCTGATGTTTTATAGTTTTCGTACTCCATCAGCAGCCGTTCACAGTAGGAACCGTCGATACTCCGAATCTCGCCATAGGTTGGATAGACTTCTCCACAACTGTGGACACACAGTTGTGCCTCTTCAACATACGCATTCCGGTCTACCATAGTCTTTAGATCAGAAAGAACTCGCATTTTTACTTCGTGATCTACAGTGGGATAGCGGAGGATGGCATCTATAACCTGTTCACTGACAGCAAAAGCGTCTACACTTTCAATTATTGAAGATAAAGCGATATTAACCGATGCGCTGTACTGTGTAATTAGAGCGGTTTTAAGATTAGCAGACTCTTGTACTTTTGCTTTGTAGAGTGACGTTGTAAGAATGGAATATCCCAGTATGTAGACAAACATGCCAAAAATCAGTAGAAGCAGGAAAGTCTTTTTAAAATAAGAAGTACCTGCATTTTGAATTATTTTTTTAGATCCCTTATTCATAGACTTTCCTCCTATTGCAATAAATTTGGACAGGAAAGCCGGGCAGCCAGTCCGGCTTTCTTTCCATCTCGTGCCTAAGCTACAATGAGGGGAGCAACTGGCTGACCTGTCACTCCTTGGGCTTCTATGCCCGCAAGAAAGACTGTCAGCCATTCCCTTATTGCAGCGTTCGATTTGAGCAGGTCGAGCCTTGGAGTTCGCGTCACCCAATAGATTGAATCGGCAATGAGAAAAAGATGGATTCCGGTTGCGATTCACAGATTGGAGAAATGCAAATGAACTCTGTTGGCATTGACATTTCCAAAGGCAGAAGCACGATTGCCGTTATGCGTCCCTTTGGAGAGGTCGTCATCTCGCCCTTTGAGGTCCGGCACACCGACAGTAAACTGAGCGAACTGGCAAGGCAGCTCAAAAGCCTGAACGGTGGGACACGCGTGGTCATGGAGGCCACAGGGAGGAACTACCATGCGCCGGTGGCGAAGCTGCTCCACGATGCAGGACTATATGTTTCCGTCGTCAATGCAAAGCTGGTGCACGGCTACGGGAACAACGATTTGAGGCGGATCAAGGCAGACCGAAAGGATGCCGTAAAACTGGCAAACTACGGCCTTGACCGCTGGCTCACTTTGCCGAGATATGTTCCAGAGGAAGATACCCAGCTGTTGCTGAAGAACTGCTACCGCCAGTACCGCCAGTACCGGCAGTATTCCAAGGTGCAGACGGTTCTGAAGAACAATTTGATCTCGTTGCTGGATACGGTGTTTCCAAACGCCAACCGCCTGTTTTCAAGCCCGATCCGCGGGGACGGGAGTGAAAAGTGGGTGGATTTTGTGGCTGAATTCTGGCATTGCCGCTGCGTCAGTGAGAAATCCGAAAAGGTCTTCACAAGAAAATACCAGCGTTGGTGCAGAAAACACGGCTACAATTTCAGCGAGGAAAAAGCACATACCATTCACGCCGAGGCAAGCAGGCACATTGACATCCTGCCAAAATCCGAAACGACGAAGCTTCTCGTGGAACAGGCCGTGTCCCAACTCAGGGCAACTTCTGCAGCGCTTGCCGCGCTCAAACAAGAAATGCAAGCATTGGCTGGCCGCCGTTTCATTTTTGAGAGCGAAGAGGCCTGACTTGGTGTGCCCTTTTTGCATACCGCATTACCTTGAAATTTCTACTTGACTTTTCTTGCTACAATGCCAACAAGCTGGGTAAAGTACGCCAGCCAGACGCGCTTTTCTCGCACTCACGCCTAAGCTACAATGGAAGGGGGATAGGCCCGACGAAACTTTTAATGGACTAACTATGTCCGGCTGCTAAACAGTCAGCCATTCTTCCACTGTAACGTTCGGTTGAGGCAGGTTGAACCACTGGAAACCCAAGATGTTCGTGTGACCAAGAAAACAAATCGAGTCAAACCGTATTTAGTTGCCCGAGTCAATTAAGTCCTTAATGGCAATTTGGTATTTCTTCATTAAATCATGCCACACCATCCTATTAATAAAAGGGTTAAACGTGTCCGTCTTTTGTGGAAGCAACTCAATCATGTTATAATGACCATTATGAGAAATTAGACTGACATCTACGGTTCGCCGATCCAGTTCACGTAGGGAGCTTTGATATTCATTCCGAAGCGTAATTGGAAATCCAGCATTCTGCAAATAATCTCGGGTCATTGTATTCAAGCCAAGTCCCCCGTGTAGACCAACACTAAGCTGTCCGTGGGTTTTATCCGTAATGTTAAAGAAAAACGATGTTGTACCTGGGGTGTGGCCGGGAGTAGGAACAGCTTCGATTTGAACATTGCCAAGAGATATCTTATTTTCACTCTCGTAGAAGTTTGTAGGCTGCAAATTCCCATAGGTATAGTATTGACTACAATACATTAGCTTTTTGTTGTTCAACAGAGGAATGTCCCGTTTGCCAAGATAGAGTTTGGCGTTGGTCAGTTCCACCAATGCTCTGGCACCATTGGCGTGATCAGAATGCATGTGCGAAAGCAGAATAATTTTGATGTCACTTAGCTGGAACCCCAGACGATAGATAGAATCGATCAAAAGATAGACTGATTCGTGAAGCCCGGTATCTATCAGAATTAAACCGTCGCCGCTATCAATTAAGTAACTGCTGACCCATTCAACACCAGAGACTGAGTAAACTCCAGAGACTACTTCGTAGGGAGCGACATAGTGTTCCCATGGGGTACGTGCAATCATATCCATTGCAATATAAGGATCAACGGTATAAATGTCTGCGTTTTTTAAGCTCGTCATATTTATTGCCTCCAATGATAACCGATTTTAAATTGAGCCATGTATGAAATATAGTTTTACACGGCATTTTCCATATCCATCTTAACATTGAATGCCATATGTATGAAATGTAATTATATTTGATCATAAAAAATTTTTTAATTATATGATTTTTTGACCTCTATTTCATCTTTTGTTTCTTTTGCATACAGAATCATCTGTTGTATACTATGGCTATTCCCTTAGGGAAAAATAATATTGCTGGAGGTAATTATAATGAAAAGAACTCATCGGGTTGTCGCCATGCTCCTTACAGTTGCATTTGTATTTGCCCTTACCGCGTGTGGATCTAAACCTGAAGGCAGTGCGACTGCTGACCCAGGCTCAGCAAACGCAGAAAACATTACTCCCATTACCCTGAAACTGGCGGATACCAAGGCCGCAACATCCCTGCAGGTGGAAGGAATTGACTGGTTCGCCAAGGAGGTTAATGAAAAATCTGGAGGTACCATTAAAATTGACACTTTCCACGCCTCTTCACTAGGTGGTCAAGCTGAGATCGCAGAAGGCTTGCTGTTAGGCACAATTGAAATGGCCTATTTAACCACGGCAGAATGGGGCAATTTCAATCCTAAGCTAAATGTTGTTAGCGCACCGTTCTTTACTTTCAGCAATGAGCAGGAAGCTCTTGATTTTCTGAATTCAACCTATTGCCAGGATTACTATGATTTACTGCATAAAGAAACTGGAATTCTGATGCAGGGCATCAGCTTGGATGGGGCCCGTCAGATTTGGACCAAATCTAAGGTGGAAAACATAGATGATTTCAAGGGCATTGCTCTTCGTGTTCCCGATGTCCCGATCTATGTTAACTCGTTTGAGTCTCTTGGTTTCATCACCACCATTGTTCCCTGGGGCGATTGTTACACTGCGGTTCAGACTGGCGTTGTAGAAGGGCTTGAGATGGACTATAACAGCATCAACGACTCTGGCTTGGATAAACTGCTGCCATACTGCTTACTTACCAATCACTCTGTCGCAACCAATAGTTTCGTAATCCCCGACTCCACTTTAAGCAAGCTGACCGAAGAGCAAAAAAACATCCTTCTGGAGTGCATCGATGATGCTTCAGATTATATCAATAATTTGTACTTTGAAAAACTCGACACTACTATCAAGGCCATCGAGGCCAACGGTGTTACGTTCAGCCAGGTCCTTCCCGATCAGGCTACAGCCATGTCAGAGGCCGTCAAACCCATTATTGAAGATTACCTGGCCAAGAATTGCCAGTTTACAGCGGCTGAAATGGATGCGTATTTTACCGCAGTAAACAAGTAACTGACAGCGAAGTTAGGAGCTAATCTATGAAAACGATTATATCTAGAATCTTAAAACTACATGAGATTTTTGTCAAGGCCGTCGTCTTTTTTAGCTGCTTTTCAATGCTCATAGTTTGTTTTGCACAGGTATTTTGCCGATGTTTTTTGGATGTATCCATTGTCTGGAGCGACGAATATTGCCGGTTGGCTTTCTTTATAACAATATTTTTTGGAAGTGCATTATGCTTTTTGGAGCGAAAACATATTGTTGTGGATATCATCGCAAACATATTGCCCAGAAAGGTCGTCCGTTATTTGAGTGTGTTCAATAACACTGCAAGCATTGTTTTTTGCATTTTTTTGGCGGTTGCCGGTTACAACTACGCGATTGCCAACACAGCACAAGTAACGCCCTGCCTCTCTATTCCATTATTTTATGTGTACATCATGATACCCTTTGCGTGCGTGCTAATGATTATCAGCATTTTGCGTGCTGCCTATCAAGAATTCTTTTTTATATACGCAGATGATAATGAGCCTCAAAAATCTAGGCAGGGGGATAATACAAAATGATGGGACTTTTGGTTGTTATATTTTTTTTCTTAATCTTTTTAGGAGTACCGCTAGCATTTGCAACTGGTCTTGCTGCACTGAGCTATTGCCTTGCTGGCAACATTCCAATCACCATCATAGCTCAAAAAGTGTTTACCACCAGCAACAGTACAACAATGCTTGCTATTCCATTTTTCGTAATGGCCGGGGAGTTTATGAGTTGCGGTGGTCTTACGGACAAACTGGTTAAGCTTGCCTACGCTTTTGTAGGACACGTCCGGGGCAGTCTTGGTCATGTTACTACACTGTCCAGCATGCTGTTTGCCAGCATGTCCGGATCTTCCACGGCAGCAGTTGCTTCTATCGGGGGAATGTTGCTTCCCGCAATGAAGAAAAAGGGGTATGATGAGGGATATGCTGCATCGATCGTCTGTTCTTCCGCAGTTTTAGGGCCGATTATTCCTCCTAGCATTGCATTTGTCATGTACAGTTCTATCACAGGCGTTCCGATTGGAGAGCTGTTCATGGCTGGAATTTTGCCTGGAATTTTGATGGGTATTTGTCTAATGAGTATGACATATTTCTATGCAAAAAAGAACAATTACCCTACGGAACCCAAGGCAAGATGGATAGATCGTTGGCATGCACTTTTAGATGCGATTCCTGCAATTATGATGCCGCTAATCATTATGGGAGGAATTTTGGGCGGTATTTTTACTGCCACAGAAGCTGGTGCTGTTGTTTCCATCTACTGCTTGATTGTCAGCATCGTGACAAAAAAAATGAGTTGGAAAGATCTTGTGCGGTGCGTTTTGAATACCGTTAAGGTCTCGGGTGCGATTCTTTTTATTATTGCGACTTCTCAGGTTTTGGGATGGATTCTCACTGCAAATAATATTCCTCAGATTTTAAGTGAGATGATCTTTTCTATCAGTTCCAATTCCAAAGTAATTTTTATCATCGTAATAGGAATTGTTTTTGTTCTGGGATTCTTCTTAGTAGATGCAGCAATCATCACACTCATTACACCACTATTCTATCCCCTGATCCTTCAAGTTGGTATTGATCCTTTAGCGTTTGCCATTGCGTTTAATATGTGTGCAATTTTGGGTGGAATTACCCCCCCAGTTGGCGGACTGCTTTACCTGTCTTGTACCATCGGCGAAATTCCTGTGCTAAAAGCTATCAAAGCAGTATGGCCATTTGTTCTTGCATTAATGATCTCTATTCTAATCACCATGTATGTTCCATGGCTTACCAATTTTATTCCCGCCATTCTCTAAAGAACATACAGAACATGAAAAGCGTCCATAAGTTCTTATGCGTTTGACGCGTGCGCGAGAAACATAGGGCTTTGCCCGCATAATCAAAACCACCCGCTTAATGGTATCTCATTAAGATAAGCAATAACCCAGGCCGTCCTATTGGTGGTCTGGGTTATTTTGTAACCGTAAAAGCTGAGAGCAGATGGACAGACATGAGACAATAGTGGTGGGAAGTTTCGCAACGTTCTGTTACTAATGCTGAAATTGCTATGAATCCGTATCTGCAATACTTTCTCGGATTACAGCAATTCCAGTATGATGCGCCCTTCAGTGCCAGCGCGATGAGCCGGTTCCGCCAACGGATCACGCCGGAGATGCTGGCGTGGGTTAATGATTACATTGTTGACCGACCGGAAGAAAAAGATGATTCGGATGGCGAGCCGTCTGGTGGCCACGGGGTGGGAGAGCATGAAAACGAAGGAACGCTGATTCTTGACGCAACCTGCGCACCTCAGAATATCCGTTTTCCGACAGATGGGTCTCTTTTAAATGAGGCCAGGCTAAACACAGAAGAAATCATCGATGAACTGCATGGCATAGGTGCATTCGGCAGCAAGAAGCCGAGGACTTACCGTCAGGTAGCCAAAAATCAGTATAACGGTTTTTCGAAGGCAAGAAAAAGTCAAAGAAGATGATCAGAAAAGCGATGCGACAGCAGCTCGGGTATCTGCGACGCAACCTGAAAATGATCCATGCGACGGATAAAAAACTGAGGGAGGAGCTTTCTGCAAAACTGCAGGAAAGGCTTTCTGTAGTAGAAGTGCTCTATGCACAGCAGAAAGAAATGTTCGAAAAAGGAACACACCGGATCGACGAGCGCATTGTCAGTCTGAGCTAGCCGTGGGTGAGACCAATCGTAAGGGGAAAGCAAAATGCCCCTGTCGAGTTTGGCGCCAAGGTTGAAATGAGCGTTGTCAACGGCTATCTCCGCATAGAGGATTTGCGATGGGATGCTTTCAACGAAGGCACCACGCTGCAGACATCCGTTGAATCCTATCGAAGATGCTTTGGTCACTATCCTGCGCGTGTACTGGCAGACACGATTTTTCGGACGAGAGAAAACCTCAGATACTGCAAGGAGCGCGATATCCACATCAGCGGACCACGTCTTGGGAAAAGGCCAGTCGATCTGTCAGTATACCATGAACAGCTTCGTGAGGAGTGGCTCGAATCCGGAGAGTGCGGAGAAATTGAACGGCAGTTTGGAGTAGCAAAACGGCGGTATTCTCTTGGCTGCGTTGTAATGAAATTGAAGCACACGAGCGAGGTCGACATCTATGCTTCCGTCCTCGCTATGAACCTGTGGAAGAAGCTGCGGCTTCTTTTTGCCCAAACTTATTATTTCCTTTTTGGCTGCCCGCAACGGTTCGCTTTTTGAAAATACGGCCTTGTGCAGGAGACACTAGTATACTGAAAAATTATCTGATGATCTTCGCTTCAAAATGACAAATTGTACGGAGAGGGGTCTATAATGGAATTACATTCTCAGCAGGTACGCGCACTTGCACCAGAGAGCGATCCGCTGAAGATCGGCATGGGTTGGACGATCGATGATCTGAGCAAACCCCAGATCATGGTGGAGAGCACCTTTGGCGACAGCCATCCCGGCAGCGCGCATCTCGATCAATTTGTAAGACAGGCCGTGCAGGCGGTCAACGAGCACGGCGGCAAAGCCGCCCGCTATTTTGCCACCGATCTGTGCGACGGTATCGCACAGGGACACGACGGCATCAATTACTCCCTCGCCCACCGTGAAGCCATCGTCGATCTGGTGGAGGCGCAGGCGAACGCAAGCGGATTTGACGGCGGCATATTCATCGCAAGCTGCGACAAGGCCGTTCCCGCCATGCTGATGAGCATCGGGCGGCTCAAGGAAATGAGCGCCATCGTCATCACCGGCGGCGTCATGGAAGCCCATCCCCTGCCGGAGGAATACACCGTGCAGGATCCTGCCTGCGCGATCAACGAGCTCTTGACGCTCGAGCAGATCGGCAAATTCGACGCATGGGAAAAAACCGGCGTCATCTCCGGCCAGCAGCTGCGCTATTATAAGCACAACGCCTGCCCCAGCTGCGGCGCGTGCTCCTTTATGGGCACAGCCTCCACCATGCAGATCATGGCCGAGGCCCTCGGGCTGATGCTGCCTGGCACCGCGCTGATGCCCGCCACTGCCCCGGAGCTGAAAAAGGCCGCTTACGATGCGGGCGTCCAGCTGCTCAAGCTGCTGGAGCAAGGCATCCGCGCGCAGGACATCGTGACCAAAGAAAGCTTTGAAAACGCCGTCATGGTCCATGCCGCGATCTCCGGCTCCACCAACGCGACGATGCACCTGCCCGCCATCGCGCACGAATTCGGCATCGAGATCGATGCTGACACCTTCGACCGGATGCACCGCGGGGCGCACTATCTGCTCAACATCCGTCCCTCCGGCGACTGGCCCGCGCAGTATTTCTGCTATGCCGGCGGCGTCCCCCGCGTGATGGAGGAGATCCGCTCCATGCTGCACCTCGACGCAATGACGGTGACTGGGAAAACGCTCGGCGAAAATCTGGACGCGCTGAAAAAGAGCAGCTTTTACGAGCACTGCGACGAACTGCTGCGCGAAAAAACCGCACATCTGAGCCGCAGGCCGCTGCGCACCGATATCATCCGCACGTTTGAAAATGCCAAGGGCACAGACGGCAGCATTGCCATTCTCAAGGGCAACCTCGCCCCCGAGGGCTGCGTCATCAAGCACACCGCCTGCCCCAAAGAGATGTTTCAGGTCACGCTGCGAGCAAAGCCCTACGACAGCGAGGAAGCGTGCATCGCGGCCGTGCTGCACGGCGACGTCCGCCCCGGCGACGCGGTCTTTATCCGCTATGAGGGTCCGCGCGGCAGCGGGATGCCCGAGATGTTCTATACCGGCGAGGCCATCTGCGCAGACCCGGCGCTCGCTTCCAGCGTAGCTCTCATCACCGACGGGCGCTTTTCCGGCGCAAGCCGCGGCCCGGTCATCGGCCACGTCAGCCCCGAGGCTGCTGTCGGCGGGCCGATCGCGCTGGTGGAAGAGAGCGATCTGATCCGCATCGATGTTCCCGGCCGCGTGCTGGCGATCATCGGCGTGAAGGGCGAGGAAAAAACGCCTGGCGAGATCGACGCCATTCTTGCCGCGCGCCGCGCGCGCTGGCAGGCAAAGCCGCCCAAATACAAAAAAGGCCTGCTCAAGCGTTATACCGAGCATGCCGTGAGCCCCATGAAGGGCGCCTATATGGAATGATCCTGACCGACAAAAAATGGGATGTACCGCGCGGTACATCCCATTTTTTATCATTTTTTCAGCTTTTCCAGCTCGCTGAGAAGGCCGTCGCCGACCGCTTTGAATTCTTCCGCGCTCAGCGTCACCTTCGGCAGCGTATCGGTAAAGGGGCCGCCCCACTGCAAACCGTCCCGATGCTTCGGAACGAGGTGCACATGGAAATGCGAAACGATATCGCCGTAGATCGCGTAGTTGATCTTATCCGCCTTCGTGTAGTTCGCGATCGCGTGCGCCATGAGGGAAACCTCGGCAAAAAAGCCGCTGCGCTGCTCGTCATCGAGCTCGAACATCTCGTCGTGATGGCCTTTGAGCGCCACGACGCAGCGTCCCTTGTGCTTCTGGTCGTTGAAGAGATAAACATCCGACCACTGAAGCTCGGTCAGCGGCGTCACAGCGCCAGCAGCCGCTCGTCCTTTTCGCAGTAAAAGCAGCTCATCCGCTTTACCTCTGCACTCTGCCGGTGCCGTCGCCGCCCATGAGCTTCGTCACGTCGGAAACATTCACGCGGTTGAAGTCGCCGATGACCGAGTGCTTCAGGCAGCTCGCTGCCACGGCAAACTCCAGCGCGGACTGCTTGTCCTCATAGTGGTTGAGACCGTAGAGCAGGCCGCCGGCAAAGCTGTCGCCGCCGCCGACGCGGTCCACGATGTCGCGGATCTCGTACTTCTTGGAAACGTAGAAGTCCTTGCCGTCGTTCAGGCAGGCCGCCCAGCCGTTCCAATCGGCACTGTGGCTCTCGCGCAGCGTGATGGCGATCATCTTCATATCGGGATACGCCGCGAGCACTTTGTCGCCGAGCGCCTTGTACTTTGCGCGGTCCAGCTCGCCGGACTCGACGTTCACATCGTCCACGGTGATCTCAAGGGACTTCTGCACGTCTTCCTCGTTGGCGATGGCGACATCCACATATTTTGCGATCTCGCGCATGACCTCGCTCGCCTTCTTGCCGTACTTCCAGAGGTTCTTGCGGTAGTTGAGGTCGCAGGAGACGGTGATGCCGCGCTTCTTCGCCTCCTTGACGGACGCAACGGAAAGCTCCATCGCGCTCTCGCTGATGGCGGGCGTGATGCCGGTGATGTGGAACCACTCCACGCCGTCGAACGCCATGTCCCAGTCGATATCGCCGGGCTTGGCCAGCGCGATGGCGGAATAGGCACGGTCGTAGACGACCTTGCTCGGACGCTGGTTCGCGCCGCCCTCGAGATAGTAGATGCCCATGCGGCCCTCGCCGGTGACGATGCGCTTGGTATCCACGTCGAAACGGCGCAGCTCCGCCTTGCAGGCGTCCGCGATGGCGTTATCGGGCAGGACCGTCAGGAACGCCGCGTCCTCGCCGTAGTTGGCAAGGGAGACGGCCACGTTGGCCTCGCCGCCGCCGAAGGTGGCCTCGAGCATCGGGGACTGGAAGAAGCACTCCTGTCCGGGCGCCTTCAGGCGCAGCATGATCTCACCGAAAGTCAAAAATTTCATCGTTCGTTCCTCCCTTACTTCTGCAGCAGGTGCACGGCAAAGCCGCCGAATTCCTGCTTGAGATAGACCGCGACCATCTTCTCGCCCTTGTACTTGGCGGTGGACTCGTCAAGCGTGAAGCCGTTCTTGGCAAGCTCCGCCGCCGCGCGGGGAATGGAATTGGTCTTGACCGCAATGTGGCCGTTCTTGCCGAGGTAGGGGCTCTTCATGACCTCTACGCCGCTGCCGGCGAAGTTGGAGCTGTTGCCCTCCTTCACGCCGAAGCCGAAGGCCGCGTCGAGCGCGCGGCACACCGCAAGGGACTCCTCCGCGTCGCCGGCGTTCACGCCGACGTGCGCGATCTCAAAGCCGAGCGCGGTCTTGCGCGCCTCCTTGCAGAGGCTCGTGATCTTGTCGAAGTTGTGCGCGGCGATGTCCGCCTTGGCGCACAGCCAGCTGCCGCCGACGGCATGGATGAACGGCGCGGAGATATACTCGGCAAGGTTCTTGTCGTTCACGCCGCCGGTGGGGATGAACTTGATGCCGCCGAAGGGACCAGAGAGCGCCTTCATTGCGCTCAGGCCGCCGTAGACGTTCGCCGGGAAGAACTTCACGACCTTCAGGCCGTGGGACATCGCGGCCATGATCTCGGTCGGCGTGACGCAGCCCGGGGTGATGGCGACGTTGTTCTCCACGCACCAGCTCACGACCTCCTCGCTGTAGCCCGGGGAGACGATGAACTTTGCGCCGCAGGCGACGGCCTTCTTGCACTGCTCGAGTGTGATGACCGTGCCCGCGCCCACGAACATGTCGGGGCACTCCTTGGCGACTGCCGTGATGGAATCGGCGGCTGCCGCAGTGCGGAACGTGATCTCCATCACGTCCACGCCGCCCGCAAGCAGCGCCTTAGCAGTCGGCACCGCATCCGCCGCGTCGTCGAGCACGACGACGGGCACCACTGCCGCGTTATAGAGTCTTTCTAATGCTGTCATATTTTTTACCTCCCGCCCTTTTCGGGCAAACAAGTGGAATAATTACAGGTGATTGACTGGATAGTGAGGAGTTCTCCCTTCCAGTACGTCCACAACGTTCTGCGCCGCCTTGGTCTTGAGCTCCGTTACGCCCTCCGCCGTGGAGTAGGCCGTATGATCGGTCAGCACAACATTGTCAAGCTGGCAGAAGGGCGACTGCGCGCCGAGCGGTTCGTGATTATGCGTATCAAGCCCCGCCGCAAGAATGCGGTGTCCGCGCAGCGCGTCGAGCAGATCCTCGTCCTTGACGAGCGGACCGCGGCTGACGTTGATGAGGATCGCCGTCGGCTTCATCATCGCGAGCGTTTCCTTGCAGATCATGCCGTTCGTCTCGGCGTTGGCGTGCAGATGCAGGGAGATGATATCGGAAATGCGGAACAGCTCCTCCTTTTCCACCTTGCGCACGCCGATCTCAGCCAACTGCTCAGCGCTGATATAGGGATCGTATGCCACGACCTCGGCAAAACCGAAGCCGCTGACCTTGCGGATCAGCGCGCGCGCGATGCGGCCTGCGCCGATGACACCGAGCGTTTTGCCCTTCAGTCGGAAGCTGTCTGCCTGAATGTTCCATTTCCCCTCACGGACCTCGCGGTCGCGCAGTGGGATATGACGCAGACAGGAAAGCATCAGCGCCAACGCATGGTCGGAAACATCCTCCATGCAGTAATCGGGAACATTGGTGACCTGAATGCCTGCGGCGGTCGCCGCATCCAGATCGACATTCTCAAAACCGACACCGTAGCGGCTGATGACCTTGCATTTTCTCAACCCCGCAACCGCCTCGGCGGTCATAGGTGCAAGGTCAAGCAGTACGGCGTCCGCATCCGCACACTGTGCGGCGATATCCGCAGCGCTTTCGCAGTGGCAGAGCTTCAGCTCTGCACCGGCCTTTTCCAGAATGGCGCGCTCGATCTCATAGCTCGCATGGCGCTTATCGCTGACACAAACAACTGGTTTTTTCATGATTTGGCTTACCTCTCTCATTTCACTAAATACCCACCGTCACACGGAATAATCGCTCCGTTAACATAGTCCGATGCCTTAGAGGCAAGGAAAATCGTCAACCCTTTCATATCGTCACCTGTACCCCAACGGCCTGCTGGAATACGATCGGAAATCTCCTTGAAGCGCGGGTTCGACGGGTCGGTCAGCGCCGTGTTCATCGGCGTGTCCATATAACCGGGTGCAATTGCATTCACGGTGATGCCGTACTTCGCCCAGTCATTGCACATAGCCTTTGTGAGCTGTGCAACGCCGCCCTTTGAGGCAGAATAGGCCGGAATAGTCGAGCCGCCGAAGAAGCTGAGCATGGAAGCGATATTGACGATCTTGCAATCAAAACTGTGAGCACGGAAATCCGCCTCATCCTTTTCAGCCTTATCGCTCGAACTGAAGATAACAACAGAAGCGCCCGATTCCATCAGTCCCTCCGCCATACCGTGTCCGAGACCACGGGTACCGCCGGTCACGATGGCACAGCTGTCGGTCAAATCAAACAAATTCGTCATACGAATTACCAGGCCGGTGCGGCACCGGCACAAATAGGGATGAAAACGGAAGCCGCAAAATTTCCCGTTTTCCTGTATAATGTGTTTGAGAGGCACACTACAAAGCACGGTAGGAGGAGTTGCATGCAACTCTCCAGTCGCAAAGGCAGTATAAAAATCAGTGTAAGCGTCGTCTTTCAAGCACAAATAAGTGGGTCGTTCGGGTCCGCACAGTAAGAATTGATAAATACCTCTATGCTTATTGTGTGGCGGCGCAGTCACTGCCTCTTTCATCTCAGAAAGGAGGGCAGTATGAAGCTCACATATCCCATCTGCTGCGGCGTCGATGTTCACAAAACTTTTCTCGTCGCCACAATCATTACCAGCGAGTATGTTATGCCGCATTATCACCAGAAGCGGTTCTCCACCTTCTACAACGGTCTCGTTGCATTCAAGAAGTGGCTGCTTGAATACGACTGCAAAGACGTTTGCATGGAGAGCACCGGCAAGTATTGGGTCCCCATCTGGAATGTCCTTGAAGATTCCTGCCATGTCGTTATCGCGAACCCAAAGTGGGTTTCCGCTGTGAAAGGAAACAAGGACGACAAAAAGGATTCCAAATGGATCGGCAATCTGTTTCGTATGGGCTTAGTTCCCAGCAGTTACATTCCAAGTAAGGATATTCGTATTCTCCGCGAGTTCACCCGCTATCGAAGTAAGCTCGTATCCATGCGTTCCAGTGAAAAGAACCGTTTTCAGAACGCTTTCACTGTGTGTAATCTGACGTTGGATGCCGTAGTCTCCGACATGTTTGGGAAGTCCGCTACGGACATCGAGAATTACTTGCTGGATACGGATACCGTAGACCCTGGACACTGTGTTTCTTTGCTCCATCGTTCTCTGAAGAAGAAAGCTTCAGATGTGGTTGAAGCTGTCAGCGGCTTCAATATGACACCGGAGCAAAAGGAAAGAGTGCGGATCGTTCAAGGGCATTTCGCGGATATTGATCATCGTATTGCTCAGCTTGATGAGATCATTAGCAATCTCGTCGCCGAATACGAAGGGCAAATCTCTCTGCTGCCAGTAACCAATCCGCCGGGAAAAAGAAATCCGTCAGAATATCCCGAGCCGGCGTTTACTTGAAGCCTGCCTTGGTAGAAGCCGCTCATGCTGCTGTGAAATCTACGGAAAAACAGCCTTATTACCGCATCAAGTTCGAGCGTTTGATGAAGCGCAGAGGAAAGAAACGCGCCACCATTGCAATTGCCAGAATGATTTTGACCGCCATCTATGCCCTGCTGTCAACCGGCGAGGTTTTCAATCCGAGCGATTTGAAGAAGTTCGATATGCCGGAGAATCTGAAAAGGAAGCAAACGCTTTCTTCCGCAAAAGAAGCAATCACGCTGCTTGTTTCTCTTGGCCTTGTCCCTGCCGGTTCTATTTCCCTGGACGCATTAGCCGGTTAGGTCTGCAACTGTATTATAGCGGCGTCTCTGGGACACTTGCGTTGCTGCGCCCTTTTTCCACTCTGGGGCTGCCTCTGACACTAAATGATGTTTTCACAGTATACTCCATTTCTCTCAAAATCAACACGCGGAATCGAAGCTTTCCAGCACAGGATCCATCACAGCGAGGTTATAGCTGCGGCTGGAATGGCTGTGTGTAGCAAGCGCCCACAGATATGAGCTGTTGCGCATACCTGAGCCGACCACACATTTGGAGCCTGCACCATCGTGCTAGAATACACCGTATGCGTCACAATATCCTCCCCCTCACCGCCCTTGAGATAGCTGCGGTATCCCGAGAAGAGCTGCCGGGATTGTTCGTATTGGATGAATCAGCAGACTTGCTACCACAGGCAACAAGAGTGAACACCATCACGAGGGCAAAAAACAGTGCAGCGAACTTTTTCATGGACTTTTCTTTTTCGCGTTTTGTTGCTTGTGGTTGTCATCGCGTTGCTGTCTGATGTATTTTTCAAGTTCAGAATACATCAGACAAATAAAAATGTCAATATTTAATACTTTTATATCAATAGTTTGAGCATTTCACTTGTTATTTGCGCGTAAAATTGTATATTACGTCAAAATATAAGCGGGATTTTGCCTATCCGCAAACTTCTGCTTGCTTATATTTGTGTGATAGCTTGTAAGCTTTTCGTGAACAGTTCACGATCTATCCTTGGCGTCAAGGCATCGGATTATTGAGCTGCGACTGGTATTCAGATGAGCAATCATGCTGTATTTCGCCCCCTCAGGGTCGTGATGACGGATCGCATCAATAATACGCTGATGCTCCGCAACGCTCACGAACCGGTTTTCATCATTTGTTACCGTGATCGCAGCACTGATTGCCGAGGTTATGATGGGAATCAGATTGAGCAGCACGCGGTTCCCGCTGCATTCAGCAAGATAGCGGTGTAGCTTGGCATCAGCTGCAGAGTAATCCTTCTCCTCCTCGATCTGCCACGTCACCTCGTCGCAATATTTCTGCAGTTGGTTGATCTGCTTCGGCGTAGCGCTACGCGCAACAATCGCACAAATCTCCGGCTCAAGCATCAGGCGAATATCCTGCAAGTTGAGCGCCAGAAGCTCCTCTCCCTCTCCCATCATGAACATCAAGCCGAGCGGGTCCTCTGGCACACCGTTCTTTTCCGACACAAACGTGCCCGCACCCTGCCGTGCCGTCAGAATATTGCGCGCAACCAGACGCTTGATCGCCTCGCGCAGCGTACTCCGCCCAATACCCAGCTCGTGCGCCAATTCATATTCATTGGGCAGCTTGTCACCAGCCCTCATATCATGATCCAAGATTACCTGAATGATCTGATCCACCGCAAGATCGACTCTTGTTTTTCCTTCCGTTGTCTTTTCCATAGGTCACACTCTCTTCCTGCCTTGTGATATATAGTCAGTATAATATGTCTGATGTATTTTTTGCAAGCTTTTTATATTCCTCCCGCTGATTGTCCCACTGCTTGGCAAATTTTTATTTCTCACCCATTAGGGCGTGAACTCAATATGTGTATCAACATAGCAGGCCGCCCCAACCTCGAAAACGGCATTCTCACGGTAAAACATCAGCTCCGCAAGGAGCAGAAAAAGGGCGATCAATATTACTTCTCTCCACCGAAGGACAACCGCGCCCGTAGTATCTCCTTAGCTCCATCTGTAGTGCTGTTGTGCCAGCTTCAAAAGCTGGCACAACAGCACTACAGATGGAGGCAGGCGACGCATGGCAGGAAAACGGCTTGTCTTTTCCAATCAGACGGGCGGTTATCTATCCTATCGCACGGTGTATGACTGCTTCAAGCGTATATAGCATGCTTTCGTGGCTCTCAGAATGGTGTCTCGCACCCTCATTCTATCGCTGTATTCTGCTCCTTTGTTAAGCCGTGGCAGGACCGTGTAGGTAAAATTGAAAAACAGATGCTCTTCTAAGGTAATCTCTCTTTTTACGCAAACAGAGAGATTGATTGGACAACAAATTGAGACTACAGAAATCCAACCGAGAAACAATTCGTGTCTACTTGGCAGGGAAAATTTGGCTAATACGCCATTTATACGGCAACAATACGTATTATCGAAATCATGAACCGATAATACGCATGAAATACATACATAATACGCATTGTGAAAACCAACTCCCACTAACGCGATACAATATATTGTAAACGCTTTGTCTTGACATGTACATTATATTGTGGTATATAAGAATTGTCATTGAGTTTTGCACGCTTTCCTCCTCGGAGGCATAGGCCGTCCGGCCTATGTGCGGAGTGATCCGCCTGCGCACGTTTGTTAGGTTTGTACGTTATGTAATTACTATGGTAAGGGATTACTATACCCTTTTGCGGAGCAGATCTGCTCTGTGTTTGTATGGATTTTGCCGAATGGCTTTTCAGCTCTTCGGCATATTGGAAAGAGATGAACGGGCTTTTTATGCCAGTTCGTCTCTTTTTGTATCTACGGACTATGGAAAAACTCCAACTATACAGCCCCGCACAAGTCTGATACACTGATATCGTATTCAAGGGCGAAGTAAGTTAGGGCGGAGTAAGTTAGGGAGGAACGGCGAAAACATAGGGCGTAGTGCGCCCTATCGTTCCGAAAAGAACGTAGAATATTTAGAAGACCCCCAAAATTAACAGGCGAAGAATGAATAAAGTGACAGGGCGTTTCTTTGCGCCTTGCCGAAGAAATAAAGAGACGAAGCAGCCATCCGGTCTGCCGCGTCTCTTTTTGCGTTTTTGTATGGAGCCTCGCTCGTCGGAGCAGCCACCGGCTTTGCCGGCCGGAGGCCACGAGGCCGCAGGAAGGTCAAGCAGTTAAAAGAAAGAACGGATTCCTCTCAAATTGGGGCGGTTTGAGATGCAGGAGAAAACGCCTCACGAGACCGCGGCAAAGGTCTCACCCCTGCGCCCGGGCAGCGTGTCCGAACCGGCGGTGCAAGAACCGCACACTCCCGATCCGCAGCCGGTGCGGATCAAAGAACACCGTCAGCTGCTTCCGTTTTGTCAGCAGCTGCAGCCGAGTTCAGCGGTCTGGTGTTCACCGCCGCCATCGCAGATGGCAGGGCGCACGCCCCACGCGGTATCGTACTGACCGAGGCAAAAGTAAAAAGAGACAGGTTTCGGGCCGCACCGCAAAACGGTAGACGCCGCAAGGCTTTTTCACCGTTCAAGGGCTTCCATTCCGTGGAAAGGAAGCGGAAACGGAATTTTTTGCCAACGGGTGAAGTGCGCCCATCTGAACACGATTGCAATTTCTAAGGAGATTTTTGGATATGTCTGCTGTTCAAAATAGAGGCATCTTCCTCACCCTCGTCGCACAGCTTGACAGGCTGGCACGGCACAACCGTCAAGGCAGCTTTCGGACCAAGGCGCGTTACTACGAAGCGTGCAAACGGTTCTGCGCCTACCTCGCCGCAGAATATCATCTGCAAAAGCTGGAGAACATCAGCGGCAAGCATCTGATGAGTTATGTGCTGTACTTACAGGATACCGGCAAGTCTGCCAGTACCGTGAAAACCGACCTTGCCGCCATTCGGTTTTTCCACGATAAAATGTCCTGCCCCAAATACACGCTGCCAACGAACAGCGAGTTAGGCGTCGAGCTGGAACGCCGCCGGTTCGGGCAGCTTGACCGGACGTGGAGCGGACCCGAGTTCAACCGTCTGCTCGGCAAGGCGATGGCCGAAAACCGTGATGACTTCATTCTCGCGCTTTATCTTGGGCGCTATGCGGGGCTTCGTATCCACGAGTGCTTTCGCATAGACACCGCAGCGGCGGAGCGGGCATTGCGGGAAAACGCCCTCACCGTGAAAGGCAAGGGCGGCAAGGTGCGCACCGTCCCCATTGAGGACGAGCGTATTCTAATGATGTTGAAGAGAGTGTTGGCGCAAACCGAGCGTGGACACAAACTAATGGTGCCGGACGGGATGCCTACCGACCGTGCCATCAACGCCTTGGAGCTGTTTATCTATCGTCATCGCAACGAGATCAGCGACGAGGGCTCGGACCGCCGTCTGACCTTCCACGGGCTTCGGCACACCTATGCCGCGGAGAAGCACACAAGGCTGACAGAGGGCGGTATGAGCGCCATTGACGCGCACTATGCGGTCTCGCGACTGCTCGGCCACGAGCGCGCCGATGTGACGGATATCTACCTCGCGTCGGTCAGAAAGCGGGGTCGCGATGGAGAATAAGTACCGCTCTCTTGACGATCTGCCCGTGACGCTGCGCGTGGAGGAGCTGATGCCAATTCTCGGCATTGGGCGCAACACAGCCTATGAGCTGGTCCGCAGCGGTAAGCTCCGCAGCATCCGCGTCGGCCGACAGGTGCGTATCCCCAAGAACGCGCTGATCGAGTTCTTGGGAGGCCGCGAGAAATAAAGGCGGATGCCTTTCAAATAATACTTTGCATTTCTGCTGCGCAGGGCGTATCATATTACTTAGGTATGTCCTGCGCGGCGGAAAGGAGGATATATGTCGCGCAAGAATGAAAATAAAAAAGGCGCTAACGGTGCCGGTTCTATCCGAAAGATCACAACCACTCGCAACGGCAAAGAATATACCTACTGGCAAGGGCGCTATACCGAGGGGTACGACTCTTGTACCGGCAAACAGATCCAGCGCAGCATCACAGGCAAGACGCAGAAGGAGGTTGCGCAGAAGCTTCGGCAGATCACCGCCGAAATTGATGCAAAGACCTATGTTGCTCCATGTAAGCTCAGTATCGCTGAATGGATGGCCGTTTGGGCACAGGACTATCTTGTTGGAATCAAGGCGTCTACCGCATATCTTTACAAGCGCACCATTGAGTTGTATATTGAACCGCATCTTGGTCACATCCGGCTTGACACACTAAATGCACATACAGTGCAGCACTTCTACAACGAGCTTGCCAAGCCGTCAAAACCTGATGCTGCTTCTCTCTCCGCAAAGTCCATCAAGAACATTCACGGCGTGTTGCACAAGGCGTTGAAGCAAGCTGTTCTGATTGGCTATCTTCGTATAAACCCGACTGAAGCGTGCATTCTCCCACGCGTCATCAGAAAAGAGATGCACCCCTTGGAGGAAGATCAGGTCGCTGTGTTTCTGCGCGAGGTGCAGGGGCATCCGCACGAATACCTCTATAAGATTGCTCTGTTCACTGGCCTGCGCGAGGGTGAAGTGCTCGGTCTCGGTTGGGAACACATTGACTTTCAGGCAGGTACTCTCACGGTAAAACGACAGCTTCGCAGGGAGCAGAAAAAAGGTGGAGGGTATTATTTCTCTCCACCAAAGAATAACAAGAGCCGCTGTCTGACGCTGGCCCCCTCGGTGATTCAGTTGTTCCGACTTCAAAAGCTGGAGCAAAACAGTATGAGAATGGAGGCCGGCGATGCATGGGAAGAGCACGGCCTCATATTCACCAACCAAACCGGCGGCTATCTGTCTTATCGAACTGTGTACGACTGCTTCAAGCGTATCGTCCGAAACATCGGCGCACCGGCCACGCGCTTCCACGATCTGCGTCACACCTTCGCCGTTGCCTCTATCAAGAGCGGCGACGACATTAAGACAGTGCAGGAAAATCTCGGTCACGCCACCGCAGCGTTTACATTAGACGTTTACGGACACGTTACGAAGCAGATGAAGCAGGACAGTGCTGCCCGTATGGAGCAGTTTATCAAGAGCGTTTCGGATGCTTGAGGGACAATAAGGCTAAAAATAAGGCTAAACAGGGTTTCAGGGCAACAAAAAAACCTTGAAGCCATTGAAGCTTCAAGGTTTTTTCTGGTGCGCGGTACAGGACTCGAACCTGTGACCCCATGCACGTCAAGCATGTGCTCTACCAGCTGAGCTAACCGCGCGAATCGAACAGTGATATACTACTATATCCGCATTCTTTTGTCAACACTTTTTTCAAAAAGTGCGGATTTTTTCTTCCCCCCGTAAAGAGACTGTTTATAGCATACGCTAAGAGCTCGCTGATGTAAAGAGGGGAAAATAGCAGAAATTCGCCGCCGTTTTTCATCTATTTTTCTGCGGGCACATTTCTTGTCAAGCCGCCGTACGTTCTATATAATAGGCATATATTATGTGTAAATTGAAAATGGGGTGCTTTTTACGATGGGACAAATCGGTTTTGATAACGACAAATACCTTGCCATGCAGTCCGCGCACATCCGCGAGCGCATCAGCAAGTTCGGCGGCAAGCTGTACCTGGAGTTCGGCGGCAAGCTCTTCGACGACTTTCACGCTTCGCGCGTGCTGCCCGGCTTCCAGCCCGACAGCAAGATCCGCATGCTTCAGCAGCTGCGCGACGACGCGGAGATCGTCATCGCGGTCAACGCGAACGACATTGAAAAGAACAAGGTGCGCGGCGACCTCGGCATCACCTATGATGACGACTGCCTGCGCCTGATCGACGCGTTCCGCTCGCTGGGGCTTTATGTCGGCGGCGTATGCATCACGCAGTACGCGGGGCAGAACGCGGCGGATGCCTTCATCAAGCGTCTCAACACGCTTGGCGTTCGCAACTACCGCCACTACCCCATCGCGGGCTATCCCTCCGACGTCGCCCACATCGTGAGCGACGAGGGCTTTGGCCACAACGAGTATATCGAGACGACGCACTCGCTCATCGTTGTCACCGCGCCGGGCCCCGGCAGCGGCAAGATGGCGACGTGCCTCTCCCAGCTCTACCACGAGCACAAACACGGCGTGAGCGCGGGCTACGCCAAGTTTGAGACCTTCCCCATCTGGAACCTGCCGCTCAAGCACCCCGTGAACCTCGCCTACGAGGCCGCGACCGCGGACCTTGACGACGTGAACATGATCGACCCGTTCCACCTCGAGGCCTACGGCGAGACGACCGTGAACTATAACCGCGACGTGGAGATCTTCCCCGTCCTGCGCGCGATCTTCGAGCGCATCTCCGGCAAGTGCCCCTACCAGTCCCCCACCGACATGGGCGTCAACATGGCGGGCAACTGCATCATCGACGATGAGGTCTGTCGTCAGGCCTCGCGCATGGAAATTCTGCGCCGCTACTACACCGCGCAGGTCGACGTCGCGCGCGGCATTGCTGACGCCTGCCAGCTCAGAAAGCTCGAGCTCGTCATGCAGCAGGCGGATGTGACGCCCGACCTCTGCCCCGCTGTGGCCGCGGCCAAGCAGAAGGCCGAGGAGACCGGCGCGCCCGCGGGCGCGATGGTGCTGCCCGACGGCCGCGTTGTCACGGGCAAGACCTCTTCCCTTCTCGGCGCTTCGGCGGCGCTGCTGCTCAACGCGCTCAAGGCCATGGCGGGCATCCGCAGCGACATGAACCTCATCTCGAATCAGGTCATTGAGCCGATCTCAGCGCTCAAGCTCCAGTCGCTCGGCCACCACAACCCGCGCCTGCACTCTGACGAGGTGCTCATCGCGCTGGCGATCTCGGCGCTGACGAACCCCCTCGCCGACATGGCAAGAGTCCAGCTCGGCACGCTCCGCGGCTGCGATGCGCACTTCTCCGTCATCATCTCGGAGGAGGACATCAAGCTCTACAAGCGCCTCGGCATTCACGTCAGCTGCGAGCCGAAGTATGAATCCAAGCGTCTTTATCACAAATAATTCGGAGAAAGCAACATCATGTCTAACGAAAAGAATCTTCCCTACGCCGTCGTCTGCGGCGGCGTGAATATCGACATCGGCGCGCACTCCTTCGCACCGCTGCGCGCGAAGGACTCGAACCCCGGCAAGGTCGAGCTGAGCCTCGGCGGCGTGGGACGCAACATCGCGCACAACATGCGCCTGCTCGGCGTACCGACGTATCTTCTGACCGCCGTGGGCGGCGATTCGCGCGCAAGCCAGGTCGAAGAGAGCTGTAAAGAACTCGGCATCGACCTTTCGCACGCGTTGCGCGTGCCCGACGGCCGCACCTCGACCTACGTGTTCGTGGGCGACAGCGACGGCGACATGGCCGTGGCCGTGGCCGATATGGAGATCTGCGAAAAGTTGACGCCGGACTACTTCGCCTCGCAGAAGGAGCTGCTCGACGGCGCCGCCGCGGTGGTCGTGGACGCGAACCTGCCGCGCGAGTCCATCGCGTACCTTGTCGAGCACTGCGCCGCGCCGCTCTTCGTCGATCCGGTATCCACCGTCAAGGCGGAAAAGCTCCAGGGCTTACTCAGTCACGTCCACACGCTCAAGCCCAACCGCATTGAAGCAGAGCTCCTCTCCGGCGTGAAGATCTCGGACGACGCCACGCTCCATCAAGCCGCGCAGGCGCTTCTCGATCAGGGCGTGCAGCGCGTGTTCCTGTCGCTCGGCGGCGACGGTGTGTTCGCCGCACAGCAGGGCGAGACACATTTGGAACCCATCTGCAAGGCCGAGATGCGCAACGCCACCGGCGCGGGCGACGCGATGATGGCATCCCTCGTCTGGTCGTTTCTCGCGGGCCGCGACCTTGCCGAAAGCTGCGCCGCCGGTACCGCCGCCGCGGCCATCGCGGTCGAGAGCGAAGAGACCATCAATCCGAACATGAGCGCCGAGGCCGTTCTGGCCCGCGCCGCGAAGTAAATTTCTACGACAAAAAATAACCGTCCGATCGGACGGTTCTTTTTTTGCTTATTTTCTCAAATCCAGCAGCATCGCGACGTGGCGATAGAGACTTCTCTTGACCGCGGGGGTCATGCAGGCCTCCTTGATGGGCATGGCGAGCTTTCTGAGCTCGTCCTCGGCCTGCGCGATGACCTCGTCATCCGTGGCGTCGGAGTCGATCTTCGCCGCCGTCTCGGCCATCACGACCGGATGGGGCGCGACCGCGCCCGCAGCCAGACGCGCGGGGCGCTTGCCGCCGCAGCGGAGCGCGAAGTTGATGATCGGGAAGTCGATCGTCGTGCGCATGGCGTACTTATAAAAGCCGCTGCGCTCGCCCTCTTCCGCCGCGGGGACGAAAAAGCGCGTGACGAGGATGGGCAGGTGTTCGTGGCAGGCAAGGCCGTTTGCCACGCTGTGGCGCTCGATGAGGGATGCAAGGTCCGTGCGGTGCGTCTCGCCGTCTTCGATGTATTCGACCTCCGCCTCGTAAGCGATGAGCGCGGTGGCGACGTCGGAATAGTAGATCGCGCGGCAGACCGGCGAGTTCGGGATCTGGTGGCAAATGCTGCCGCCGGTCTTGAAGCAGTAGGCAAGGCCGCTGCGCCACAGGTGCGGCTGGTTGAAGTAGATGCAGCGGCGGTCCTGCATGATGTTGCCGCCGACGGTGGCGATGTTGCGGATCTGCGGGGACGCCGTCAGCGACGCCGCCTGCGCGATGGCCGCGTAGCGGCTGTTCAAAAGCGCGCTCTCGGCAAGCTCGGTGAGCGTCATCGCCGCGCCGATGATGAGCTCGCCGTCCTTTTCCTCCAGGACGTGCAGCTCCGGAATTTTCTTCAGGAAGACGAAGTCCTTGTCGTCGCGCACCTCGTTTTTCAGCAGCGGCATGATGTCTGTGCCGCCGCCGATGTAGGTCGGGTGCTCGGCGGAGACGATGTCGTGTAAGCTCTCTAAAACCTGTCCGCTCATTTCACATTCCCCCTCTCGGTCGGCAGGATGGCAAATTTGTCGCACAGCGGCAGGCTGTTGATCTCAATGCCGCTTGCCCGGCGCACCGCGTTCACGATGGCCGGCGCCACGGGCACCGTGGCAAGCTCGCCGACGCTCTTCGCGCCGTGCGGGCCGTAGGGGTCGTGGCTGTTGACCATGTCGACATACGTGCGCGGCATGTCGCCCATCTGCGGGATGCGGTAGTGCAGAAAATCGGTCGACAGCGTGCGGCGCGAGCGCGGGTTGATCTCCATGCGCTCATAGAGCGCGTAGCCCACGCCCTGCGCGATGCCGCCCTCGAGCTGACCGGCGACGGTCAGGCGGTTGATGGGCGTGCCGACATCCACGACCTCGATGATGTCCATGAGGCGGATGGCGTTGAGTTTCTTGTGGTATTCCGCCTTGACAAAGCAGACGGAGAACGGGTTGGGGCAGGCCAGAGCCTTGTAGGTGCCCGCGCCGATGGGCACGCTGCCCTTGGGGTCGAACAGGATCTTGCGCGCGGCGTCCTCAAAGCTCAGCTCGAGCTCCTCGCCGCCGCTGATATAGTAGCGGTGGTCCTTTTCCTTGACCGTGCAGCCGTCGTAAATGACCTTGAGCTGCTCGACCATCTTCTTTTTCAGATCGTCGCAGGCGAGCTTAACGGCGTTGCCGCAGATAAACGTCTGGCTCGAACCGAACGTGCCGGTGTTATACGGCGTCAGGCTCGTGTCCGCCGCGGTGATCTGCACGCTGGAGAGGGGGATACCGAGGCATTCCGCCGCGATCTGGCTCTCCATCGTCTCGCTGCCCTGACCGATATCGGCAGAGCCGACGAGCAGATGCACGGACGCGTCGGCGTTGAGCATGACGACCGCGCCGCTCAGGCCCTCCTTCGAGGACGGGCCTGAGCCGTGGCAGCTGAACGAGATGCCCCATGCCTGACGGATGTTTTCGTCATCGATCAGAGGCTCTTTCTCGTCGATCTCCTTCTGGATCTGCTGGCAGCGGCGCGCGCAGTCCTCAATGCCGTTGCTGCTGACTGGGATGCTCGCGCAGGGGAAGCACTCGCCCACCTGCACGTGGTTCATCAGGCGGAATTCGACAGGGTCCATATCGAGCTTCTGCGCGAGGCGGTCCATCAGAATTTCGCGGCCGAACGTGAGCTGCGTGTTGCCGTAGCCGCGGAACGCGCCGCCCGTCACATGGTTCGTGAAGACGCTCAGGCCGATGAACGAGTAGTTCGGCACGTTGTACTGCAATTTACGCGCGGCGGCGGCCACGACCGTCGGCGTGTGCGTCGTGTAGGGGCCGGCGTTCAGGCGGAACGTCGTATCAAAGAGCTGCAGCTTGCCGTTTTTGTCCGCGCCGATGCGAAGATCAACGTCGGAGGCGTGACGCACGACGGAGTAGAAGTCCTCCTCGCGCGAATAGAGCAGCTTCACGGGGCGCTTGATCTTGCGCGAGATGAGCGCTGCGGCGTGCTGGGCGTGCAGCTGCTGGCGCGCGCCGAAGCCTGCGCCAACAAGCGGCTTGATGATGTGCACGTCCACTTCCTTGAGGCCGAAGAGCTCGGCCAGAATGCGGCGCTCCTGGAACACCGTCTGCGAGCAGCTGTAGATTGTCATGTGCTCGCCGTCGCTGAAATCGCAGATACAGCAGGTCAGCTCGATCATCGTGTGCTGCATCGGCGGCGTGACGAAGTGGTCTTCGAGAATGATGTCGGACTTTTCCTCGCCCACAGCGATGTCGCCCTGCGACACCTCGCGCCGCTGGACGACGTTCGTGTCGGAAAGGTGCGGCTGCATCGCGGGCGCATTGTCGGCGAGCGCGGCCTTGACGTCAAGGCTCGGCGCAAGGTTCTCGAACTCGACCTTCACCGCCTCGGCGGCGGCGCGGGCGGCCTCCTCCGTCTCCGCGGCGACGACGGCCACGCGGTCGCCGATGGTCAGCGGCTCGGTCGTCAGCACCTTTTCATCCGCCATCAGAAGCGGAGAGGGCGGGTTGCCCGAGCAGTTAAAGTAGGCCTGCGGGGCCTCCTCCGGCAGGGCGCAGCCGAGAAAACCGGGAACCTTTTCCGCCTCGCTCACATCGATGCTCAGCACCTTGGCGTGGGAATACGGGCAGCGCACGAGCGCGGCGTAGGCCATGTTGGGAAGCTCTAAGTCGTCGGTGTACTTGCCGCGGCCCAGCGCCTTATCCATGGACTCAAGGCGCGGCGTGGCGTGGTTGACAATGTCGAAATGATGCTGCTCCATCACTGCTGCGCCCCCTTTCCGTTCGCGTACTGTTCAATGACCCTGGAGGCCGCGACGATGGCCTCCTCGATCTTCGTGTAGCCCGTGCAGCGGCAAAGTTTGCCGGACATGGCGGCGTGGATCTCCTCATGCGTGGGATGGGGATCGCGGTCGAGCAGCGCCTTGGCCGCCATGATCATTCCGGGCGTGCAGTAGCCGCACTGGATGGCACCGGCGTCGATAAACGCCTGCTGCAGCGGGTGCGGCTCGTCGGCGGTGCCGATGCCCTCGATGGTCTCGACCGTACTGCCGTCCGCCTCGATGGCGAACACACAGCACGAGTTGACCGCGCGCCCGTCCATGATGACCGTGCAGGCGCCGCATTCGCCAAGGTCACAGCCCTTCTTCGCGCCCGTCAGGTGCGCGCGCTCGCGCAGCACGTGCAGAAGCGTCTCCTGCGGCTCCACCGTAAACGCGCGGCTCTCGCCGTTGAGCGTCAGGTGAATCGTGTGGTTGTTTTCAAGCATGATGTTCTATCTCCTGTGCAGAATTTGCTGTTTGTTCCGTATCGGCCTTATTCTCCCGTTTCAGCCGCTTCGTGAGCTGCGACAGATACTGCTCGTCGACCGGAGAATAGGCGTCGCGCAGCAGCATTTTCGACTGCTGTAAGTAAACAGACACGTCTTTATTCAAATATCGTCCAAAAACAGCCTGAATGTCCGGTGAATCCTGCATTTGCAGGCTGATTTGTGCAAACATGCGGTTCAGCACGCCCACTTCGTAGCAGCTGCCGAGCCGCTGGGCATAATCGTCCGCCTTGATGAAAAGGCTCAGCGCCTTGCGATACTCTCCCTGCTCAAAGCAGAGGTAGCCGTAGTAGGCGAACGCGATACCGCGCCCCCACATCAGCTCCACCTTGTTGAACTGGTCGACTGCCTGCGAGAGGTATTCGTCCGCGCTTTCAAGGTCGCCCGCATCCAGCGCGGCCTGACCGGCGTAGGTGTAAAACGTCGCGATACCGCCGGTGAGAAAGTTTTCCGTGCAGATGGAGATGGCGCGCGTGTAGTACTGCATCGCCTCGCCATAGTGCATGCGGTTGCGTTCCACCTCGCCAAGCCATGCGTAAGATGCCGCGAGGTTGAAGAGGTATTTGTCCTTTTCCCCCGAGCGCTCGAAAATCTCGATCGCCTGCGTGAGCGAGGCGTAGCCCTCCTCGATGCGGCCCGACATGATGGAGCACAGACCCGACAGGCGCATCCAGATGGCGCGCTCTTCGGCTTTGCCGTCCTCGCCAAGCACGGCGAACGCCTTTTCGACGACCTCGTGCATCTGTTTGGTCTCGTAGCGGTCGATGTAGATGCAGATGAGCTGGCGGTAGGCCTTGATCATGTTGTTGCGGCACTGCTCGCTGTCCGAGTCGCGGTTGAGCTCGATGAGCGTGCGGATGTATGGCTCGCCCTGCGAATACTCCACCTTGCGGATGTGGAAGCGGCCCATCATGTGGTAGTAATCCGACAGGAATCCGTGCTTGTCGCTCTCGTCGAATTTGCCCTGATTGGCCTGCACCTTCGTTTGGATGTCCTTGAGGATGCGAAGGATGCCAGCTCTGTCCGACGAATCAAGCCGAAGGTCGTTTTCTGCGTCCGTCGGCAGCGTCTCCCCGCCGAGCACCGGATAATATTCGTGGGACAGGTTTAAATAGTTGTAAACGTACTCGACGTAGTACTTGAGGTATTTGCGCTCATTGCCCGCGCGCCTGCTGTGGTACATGAGCTTGGTATAAAGCGCGTTGTCCGCGCTCGTGCCGCTGAGCCTGCGCTCGAGGCAGCAGGAGATCTTTTCGTGCAGGATGCGCCGCTTGGTGAGCGAAAGCTCGCCGTAAACATACTCGAGAATTTTCTGGTGGCTGAACTGGAAGGCGACGCTCTCGGCGCGGATGACCTCGCGGATGAGCTTTTTGTCGATGAGGTTTTCCAAAATCGTGATGAGCTCGTACTCCTCTTTTCCCGAGAGCGATCGCATCATGTCGAACGATGCGCCGTCGAAGAAGAACGAGAGCAGATCAAGAATGCTGCGCTCTTCCGACGGCAGCGACATGATGCGGATGCGGATCGTGTCGCGCATGTTCGGCGTGATGTCGGCCACCGAGCCGTTGAACTTGAGGTTGTTGACCGTTTCGATGATGAAAAAGGGGTTGCCCTCAGTCTCGCGGAAGAGCTGCTGGCGCAGCGCAGGCGTGGAAAAGCGGTCCGGCAGCAGAAGGTCTGCAAGCTGCCCCGTCTCGTCCACAGAAAAGCGCGGCAGCTGGAGCTCCGACAGAAAGCGCGCAGCCTTCATCTCCTCCAAAAAGCTGCCCACATACTGGTGCCGCTCGTCGCGGACGCCGAAAAGGAACAGGATGCGGTGGTTTTTGTCCGAGGTCAGGATATCGCGGATCAGCGAGATCGACACACTGTCTGCCCACTGGAGATCGTCAAAGTAGAAGATCATCCGCTGCGCGTGTGACAGGCGCATCAGCGCGTAGGTGATCGCGCGCAGGTTGCTGCTGCCGCTCTCGGTCGTGATGTCGTCCTGGTCGATGGCTTTTTCCAGGTCGACCTGCCAGAGATACGGGAACGCGCGCGAAACCGCCGCACGGAAGAGCGTCGCGTCCGCGCCGCTCGCGCGATTTTTAAGGTCGCGCCCCAGCTGCTCGAAGATGTTCTGCCAGGGCTTTAAGACGTAGTTCTCCTCGGCGCGGTAGCAACAGGTCTGATAGATCGCCGCCTGCGTTTTCCCCAGTGAGGAGAGCACCGTTTGAAAGAGCTGCGTCTTGCCGATGCCGGCCTCGCCGGTCACGGCAAGGCTGATCGCGCCGCGGCCCCCGGAAAATTGCAGGATGTCGTCTACGAGCTTCCCGCGCTCCTCCTCGCGGCCCATGAACGGGCCGCTGTCCTTTTCGCTCTCCGGCGAGGTGATGCTCTCCTTCTGCGAGAGCACGTGCAGCACGCTCTTGTTGCGCTCCTGCCGGATGTTCTGCACGAGAGCTGTGATCTCTTCGCTCGGCGACTGGAACAGCTCTTCGGAAAGCAGCTTTTCCAGCCTGTCGTACAGCGCCACTGCCGAGGAATACTCGCCTCGTGCGCGGTAAATTTCAATTAAATAGACATAGCCAAACTCATCAAACTCGTCGAGCGCCATGAGCTTCTGGCATTCCAGCTCGCAGTCCTTGTAGCGCTCGTCCTGAAACGCCGCGACGATGGACTCCTTAAGCCGCTCCTGCAGCAGCCCTCGATAGTGCTGGCGGTTGTTGAGCAGCCATTCGTTGTAGTATTCGTTGTCCTTGAGATAAAAGTTTTCGAGAAAGTCGCCCGCGTAAAAACTGAAATCCGTCAAATTTTTGTCGTTAAAGCGGTCGATGTCCAGATCGATTCTGATCTCAGGGTTAATCTGAATGACATTTTTCGACGCGCCGACAAGAAAATCGCGGCCGAACTCGCGCCGGATCACATAGATGGCGTTGCGCATGTTGGACTGCACCTTGTGCTCGTCCGCACTGTCGCCCCAGATGATGTCGGCGAGCTTGGGGCGAAAGGTCTCCTTTTCGACAAGAAGGTAGTACACCAGTGCCTCGGCCTGCTTGAACGGCAGGTTGACCTGTTTCCCGTCGAGCAGGATCCGTCCTGAGCCAAGAAGTTCGGCTGTAATCTTTTGCATCAGACTTTCTCCTTTCTTTTTCAAAAGTTGGATGCTTGCCTCTGCCCTCTCCAAAAAAGAGCGACGTATTGATTACAGTATAATGGCCGTTTTCGACAGAAGCAAGCGTTTAATTCGCGTCGAATCCATTCAACTTTTGTGCATTATGCCCCAAAGCGACCGGTACGCGGGAACGCACCGGTCGCTTTGGGTTGTGTGGAGAAGAGGGATGCTTACAGCTCGCCGACCGCTGCTTCCACAGCGTTCAGCAGCTCGTCGGATTCAATGAGGCCGATCGTAGCCTTGGACTGGTTGCCCATGTAGATGTCTTCATTCTGGAACTTGATGAGCTCGTTGACCTTTTCATAGGCGATGGACGTGCCCTTGCCCAGCTTGAACTCGCCGAGCTGGTCCTGCGTGATCCAGATGCCGCGGGAGGCCAGCAGCAGCTCGATGCCGAGGATCTTTTCAAGATTCTTAATGACGAGCTTGGCCTTGCGGGCGGCCCAGGGCGCCATGGAGACGTGGTCTTCCTGGTTGGCCTTGGTCGGGATAGTGTCGCAGACGGAGGGGAACGCCAGCGTCTTGTTCTCAGACGCGAGGGCGGAGGTGGAGCAGCAAATGATGTTGTAGCCGTAGTTCAGGCCGATGGGCTCGCCGGCGAGCGCCAGAGGCAGACCGTAGCTGATGGTAGGATCGCACATCGTGAAGCAGCGGCGGTCGGAGACGTTGCCGATCTCGACGAGGGACATCGTCAGGATATCCATCGCGAAGCCGGTGGGCTCGCCGTGGAAGTTGCCGCCGGAGAGGAACTCGTAGTGACCGTCGCCCTTGGGGAAGATCAGCGGGTTATCGGTGGCGGCGTTGATCTCGACCTCGACGAGGTGCTTGACATAGTCAAGGTTCTCGCGGCAGACGCCCTGCACCTGCGGCATGCAGCGGAAGCAGTAGTTATCCTGCACGCGCTCCTGATAGTGCGGATGCATGATGTCGTGCTCGAGGTGGACCTTGCGGGCGTCCTCGGTGACGCGGGTGGAACCCTCGACGAGCTTCATCACGTTGGCAGCGGCCTTGATCTGGCCGGCGTAGGGGCGGGCCTCCTGGATGCGCTTGTCAAACGCGCGGGTCTCGCCGCGGATGGCTTCAAGAGACAGCGCGGTCGTGATCTCGGAGAGCTTGTACAGGCGCTCGGCGTCGTGCACGTTCAGGCACGCCATACCGGCGAACATTGTGGTGCCGTTGAGCAGCGCCAGGCAGTCCTTGGCCTTGAGCTGGAACTCGACGGGGGTAATGCCGGCCTTTTTCAGCGCTTCCTGTGCAGGCATGCGCTCGCCCTGATAGAAGGCCTCGGCCTGGGGCACGCCGATGAGAACGGAGACGATGTGAGCCATGGGGGCAAGGTCGCCACAGGCGCCCACGCTGCCCTGCCAGGGCACGACGGGATGCACACCCTTGTTGAGCAGCTCGACAAGGCGCTCAACGACGACCGGACGCAGGCCGGAAACGCCGCGGCAGAAGGCGTTCAGACGGACGCACATGGCCGCGCGGACCACTTCCTCGGGAGCCGGATCACCGACGCCGCCGCAGTGGGACAAAACGGTGCGATACTGATGCAGATCGCTCTCTTCGATCGTGACCTTGTGATCCTTGTGCTTGCCAAGGCCGGTGTTGAAGCCGTAAACGGCGGGCGCGTCATCGCGCATCCATTCACTCTCCATGTAGTTGCGGACTTCGGCGATATGTGCCATGCAGTCCTTGTCGATCTCAACCTGATAACCGTTGCGGGCAACGTTGACGACGTCTTCAATGGAAAGATCCACGCCGTTGAGAATAACCTTGTTCATTTGCTTTCTCCTTTTTCTCGATTCTTTGTTGGAGTCAGGGGGAACTTGCGCTCCCCCTGCTCAAATTAACAGCTTATGGGATGATGTCTTCCTTGGCCTGCTCGGGGGTGATGCGAGTGATGGTCCAGCCGGTCCAGATGCAGATCAGCGAGACAATGGGGCAGAGCATGGAGAAGAACATGTAGGGCGCATAGGCCGCGGTGGCGCAGCCGAGCGTTGCGAGGATATAAACACCGTCAGTACTCCAGGGGCAGAACGGCGCGCAGATCGTGCCGACGTCCTCAAGGATACGGGACAGGTTCTTGGGGTGCAGACCGCGCTCACGGAAAGCCTCGCGGAACATACGGCCGGGAAGCACGATCGCGACATACTGCGCGGCGGTGGCGAAGTTGGTGAAGAGCGTGGCAAAGATAGCGGTGGTCATCATGGCCTTGTCGCTCTTGGCCTTGCTGAGGATCTTTTCGATGATGGCGTGGACAGCACCGGTGGTCTCGACCACACCGGCAAACGCCAGGGCGATCAGGATCAGGGCAACGGTATCGAGCATGCTGGAGAGGCCGCCGCGGTTAACGAGACGGTTGATCTCGGCAACGCCGGTATCCATGCTCACACCGGTGTACATGGAGGCGAGGATCGTCGCGAGGTTTGCCTTCTGGAAGATGGCCGCGAAGATGCCGCCGAGAGCGGAGACGCCGATCAGGCCGGGGATGGCGGGCACCTTGAAGATAACCATGAGCAGAACGCACAGCGGTGGAATGAGCATCACAGGGCTGATGGTGAAGAACTCCTTGAGCGTGCCCATGTAGAGGTCAATCGTCTCCATGCTGGCCGTACCCTTGACGACTGTGAAGCCCATGATGGCGTAGATGATCAGGGAAATAATGATGGACGGGCCTGCGGTAACGACCATGTGCTTGACGTGGGTGAACACCGTGGTACCGGCCATGGCGGGAGCGAGGTTCGTGGTATCGGACAGGGGGCTCATCTTATCGCCGAAGTAAGCGCCGGAGATGATCGCGCCGACTGTCATGCCGAGGGGAACCTGAAGCGCGGTGCCGACGCCGACCAGCGCCACACCGACGGTGCCCATCGTCGTCCAGGAAGAACCCGTGAAGGTCGAAACCATAACGCACAGGGCACAGGCGGCGAAGAGGAAGATTTTCGGGGACAGCCAGGTCAGGCCGTAGTAAATCATTGTGGGGATGATGCCGCCGAGCATCCAGGTGCCGACGACCATACCGATGATGAGCATGATGAGGATAGCGGGGGCGGAGGCCTTAATGGTCTCGCTCATGCCCTTTTCCATTTCATCCCAGGTAAAGCCGCTCGAAACGCCCGCGATAGTGGCGACGATCGTGGCGATGACCAGAGGGATGTGTGCCGAGGTGCCGAGCACGTTGATGCCGCAGAGAATCAGCACAAACACACAGATAAAAACGACAAGCGCTTTTCCGAAGCCAACGGTCTTTTTTGTTCCTGTTGCAGAGTTCATTTTCTATTCCTCCCAAAAAATGTAATGGTATTCGTTATGGGGACTTTGCTTTCTTGCGGTAATGTTGTGAGGGTTCCATGGCTTATGACTCGCACCTCCCAGCGCTCGGCCGCCTTTTATCCCTTTCGCGGAACTTTAACGCGGCAGCAGTATCATTGACACAACGCAACTGTAAGCATCAAAAATCAAAAAAACGTCAAATTTTTTGTAAAATCGATTTGACGCTTAAAATTTTTTTGACACAGCCTGTCGAAATGCGTTTTTCTTGACGCTCCTTTGACGGTTGTGGTTCATTATAGGGTATCAGTAAAGGGTTTTGCCGCCGCATTTTGCGGCTGCATTCGTCCCGATAAACATTCTGGGAGAATCCATTATGAACTATCAATACATCGGCAAGAGCACGCCTGTCAACAATTCCCGTGCCAAGGCCAGCGGCCTTCTGCGCTACGCGGGTGACATGAAGCTGCCGAACATGCTGCACATGAAGCTCGTGCTCAGTCCCGTTGCCCACGGGATCGTCAAAGCGATCGACTCCTCCGCCGCACTTGCGATGCCAGGCGTTGCTGCGGTATTGTCGTTTGAAAATACGGTGGACACTAAATACAATCGCGGTCGCGTTCGCATCAGCGAGGATGTCATGGACCAGGAAACGCTCTTCAGCCGTCACGTCCGTTTTGTCGGCGACCGCGTGGCTGCCGTGCTGGCCGATTCGCCGGAGATCGCCGCAGCAGCAGCGGAAGCGATCCAACTCGAAATAGAGGAACTCCCCGCTGTCTTTACCGTGAAAGCCGCCAAGCGCGAGGGTGCGCCGCAGCTGCACGAGGACGGCAACACGGTCACACTGCCCGAATGCGGCTTCGGCGGCAGATATGCCGATGTGCAGGGCGAAGAGTTCATCCACCGCTCACAGACGCAGCGTGTCTCGCATATCGCCATGGAAACGCACTGCGCCGTGGCAGACTATAACCCCGGCACCGACCGCATGACCGTCTGGTCTCCCACACAGTCGACATTTGGCGTGCGCTCGTGTGTTGCAGCACTGCTTGGAATGCCGATGAGCCATGTGCGCGCCATCAAAACGCCGATGGGCGGCTCGTTCGGCTGCAAGCAGGAGATGATCCTGGAACCGCTGGCCGCCGTCGGCGCAAAAATGACGGGGCGCCCCGTCAAGCTTCAGCTCGACCGGCGCGAGACCATCCTCTGCACTGTGCTGCGCCATCCCATCAAAAGTGAAATTCGCGCCAAATTCGACAAAGGCCATATTCTCAAAGCGCTCGACCTGACCGCTGAGCTCGACGCGGGCGGTTATCAGGGTGTTTCGCCGGATTACATGGGATCCATGTTCAAAAAGCTCTCCTGGGTCTACGGCGTGGAGGATGTAGCGTACCATGCGACCTCCACCTGTACGAACACGCCCATGTCCGGCAGCTACCGTGGTTGGGGCGGCCCCGAGACCGCGTTCATCATGGAAAACATGATGAACGCCGCCGCGCAGAAATTCCGCTGTGACCCGCTCGAGTTGCGGCTCAAAAATATCCTGCCGCCCGACGCAATCAGCAAAATTGGCAATTTCCCGCTCGGCGATGTCCGCCTTGAGGACGTGCTGCGCCTTGGCAGTAAACGTTTCCGCTGGTTCGAGCGCCGCGCCGCCGCGCAGGCGCAGGATCGAAGCAGCCGCTATCTCAAGGGCGTCGGCCTCGCCGTGTCCACCCATACCTCAGGCTACTATCCTCGCCGTCTTGACTGGTGCACCGTCACGGCCAAGTTTGAAGAGGACGGCTCGGCGAGCTTCAACTGCAACATCCACGACCATGGCTGCGGCACGGTTGCCGCGCTGAAGAATATTGCCGCAGAAGAACTCTCCATCCCCCCTGACAGCATTGATTTCCCTGAGGGCGACACGGCATACAATGCGCTCGATAATGGCTGCTACACCAGCCGCACAATTTATGTCACCGGCCGTGCCGTGTTGGAAACGGCGCAGAAGCTCAAATCTCTGCTGCTGGAAAATGCCGCACGTCTCATGGTATGCAGTGCCGGAGACCTCGCCTGTCAAAACGGTGAGATCTTTGTCACCGCTGATCCCTCTCGCCGGAAAACCTACCGTGATGTTATCTGCTATGCCGCCGACCAGTACGGCGGCAGCGGCGCAATTTTCGTTTCCAACACTTACCAGCCCTCGTCCAACCCCGGCCCTGCCGCTGCTCACTTTGCCGAGGTCGAGGTCGACACGCTCACTGGGCTCTGCCGCCTGACAGCCTACACCGCCGCGCATGATGTAGGAAAGGCCATCAATCCCGAACTCTGCCGCGGGCAGGTCGGCAGCGCCTTGCAGCAGGGCATGGGGCTTGTCTTTTGCGAGCAGGTCAAAATCGACCCGAAGACCGGCCAGCCGCTCAACGCCACCCTGCAGCGCTATCACGTGGCACGCGCGTACGACTTCCCGCACATTGAGACAGTGCTTGTCGAAAATGGCAGCCCCGAAGGGCCTTACGGTGCCAAGTCCATCGGCGAATCCTGCTTTGTGCCGGTCGCGCCGGCGCTGCTTGCCGCCGTCAATGACGCACTGCAAACCGATCTGACCACCCTGCCGCTGACGCCGGAGAAGATCATCCGCGCCGTGCAGGAAAAACGCAAGGAGGCGTCGCTGTGATGGAAATTCGTTTTTACTTAAACGGGAAAGAAACCGTTGTGAATGCCCAGCCGGAGCGCCTGCTTGTCGACGTGCTGCGCGAAGACCTGCACCTGACCGGCACAAAGCGCGGCTGCGGCGAGGGTGAGTGCGGCACCTGCACGGTGCTGCTCAATGATAAAGCCGTCCACGCCTGCATGACGATGATCGCGCAGGTGAACGGACACCGCGTCATCACGTCCGAGGGTGTCGAATCCGACCCTCGCATCGCACCCATCATCCCCGCCTTTGTGAACAACATGGCCATTCAGTGCGGCTACTGCACGCCCGGCATGGTGATGAGCGCCGCGGGCCTGCTGCTCCACAATCCCGACCCTACCGAAGATGAGATCCGCACCGCGATCTCCGGCAACATCTGCCGGTGCAGCTGCTATGAGCAGATCCTGCGCGCCATCCGGCAGGCCGCGCGCGACATGAAGGAGGCGGCCAAATGAACTTCTTTCAGCCAACAAATCGTGAAGAGCTCGCCTCTGCCCTCGCGTCCCTCTCCGGCGGCTCCATTGTCGCCGGGTGCACGGACTTTTTGGCCCAGCGCAACGGAAAGGTCTGGCACGCGGACACTATTTTGAGCCTGACGGAGATGCAGGAGCTCAAGCAAATTGAATTGGCCGGCGATTCTCTCGCCGTCGGCGCGGTGTGCGTGCATTCGCAGGTCGCGCAGTCCCCTCTCGTGCGGCAGTATTTTCCCGCGCTTGCCATGGCGTGCAGTCAGGTCGGCTGCGCGCAGATCCGCAACCGCGGCACGCTCGGCGGCAGCATCGGCACCTCTTCCCCCGCGGGCGACGTCTACCCGCCCCTGCTCGCGCTCTGCGGCGCGGCCGAGGTGATGAACAGCCGCGGCGCGGTGCGCACCATCCCCGCACGCGAGCTCGTGCTCGGCAAGGGCAAGACCGCGCTCGCGAGCGACGAGGCCATTCTGCGCTTTCTCCTCCCCCTGCCCGCCGAACATGAGATCAGCGCGTTCGGCAAGATCGGTGAACGGCACCAGGTCACGATCTCCAAGATCAACCTCGCCGTCAGCGCGGTTGTCGAAAACGGCTGCATCCAGAGCGCGCGCGCTGCACTCGGCGCGGTCGCGCCGCACGCCTACCTTTCAGAAGACGCCGCGGCGTTCCTTGGGGGAAAGCCGCTCACGGCGGAGACCGGCGCCGCGCTCGGTGACCTGCTCTCTTCCGAGGTCGAGCGCGTC